>PVMK01158177.1_pt1 | contig 54973 bp, 47 predicted proteins | sample 1853481 | NCBI WGS metagenome assembly PVMK01 (sample SAMN08533507, study PRJNA380276) | Marine sediment metagenome, whole genome shotgun sequencing project.
AACATCGATCAAATGGTCATTACTCACAAGACTGGGTTTCGGGAATGATATGCTGGGAGCTGAACATCCGGGAGGGGTGACCAGTATTATTTTTTCTCCAACGGCTTTAAGGAAGTATCTCAATGCGAGGGCCACACCACAGCCAGGGCAAAATCCATGGGGCGGCTGAATATATTCTATATTATTGTATCGTAATGCTTTTCCGGTCGTATTCATCAGGGTTCTTCTTTTGTGGCATACCCAGCCAAATCACATCCTGCGTACACTGATCCGACGCCATTACATATCGGATGGCCTTTATGATCAATTCCGGTGTTATATCCGCCCCCCCCAGGCCGGACACGAATCCAAACAACTCCAAAGGTTCTTCGCTTCCGCACAGGGCCCATTTCAACTCCTGGTAAAAAATGCCGCATTGTCCCGGGGACAGGTCTCTTTCGATCACGGCGATCTTCTTTCTTCCAGCCAGCTTTTCCCTCAGGAGATCTTTGGGAAACGGTCTGAACATTTTGATCTTCAAAAGGCCGACCCTGTGTCCCTCTTCCCGTATCCTGTCAATTACGTCCCTTGCCGTTCCCACTGCACTTCCCGACATGACCAGGACCACGTCGGCATCTTCGCAGCAATACTCTTCCACCGGGGAATAGCCCCGCCCGAATACCGCCCTGAATGCTTCATCGCACGCCGTGGCAGTGGCCAGGCATTGGGATTCACGTTTATGCAACTCGTAGCGGTCCGCCATAAGGTCCCCGGCGTGGGGGTTTTGGTCGGGGGGAAAGATGTCGTAGAGTTTCCAGCCTCCTCCCTCAATCTTGTAACCAGGATTCAATGGTGGAAGATATTGGTCTACCATCTCCTGATCGGGGATATCAACAGTTTCAGAAAGGTAGGAAAGATAAACGCCATCGAGGCAAACCATGGAAGGGAGGGAAAGGGTCTCTGAAATACTGTAGGCCTGAATCACCGTGTCCAGTATCTCCTGGTTCGATTCGCAGTAAAACTGCAGCCACCCGGTGTCCCTTTGAGACAGGCTGTCTGTCTGATCGCAGGTCAGGTTCCAGGGTGCGCCCAGGGGTCTGTTCACATTCACAAGTACGATGGGTAGGCGTGCGCCAGCTGCCCAGTGAAGACCCTCATGCATCCAGGCGAGCCCCTGGGAAGAGGTGGCCGTAAAGACTCTTACCCCGCAGATGGCCGCGCCTGTCACATACCCCAGGGCCGCCATCTCAGATTCAACATTCACGAACCGGCCTTTCAGCTCTCCCCGGCCATGAAAATAAGCCAATTTCTCCGGGATCTGAGACTGGGGCGTGATGGGATAGGCACAGACGATCTCAGGTCTGGAGAGACGTGCCCCATAGGCAGCAGCATCGTTTCCGGTCATCAATTTAAGCATTTTCTGCAACTCCCCAGAATATGGCATCACGCGGGCATTCCTCTATGCAGATGCCGCATTGTGTGCATATTTTCTTATTCAGATGCAGGGCAAATGGATCCTGCTGAAAGCCGATGGCAAGACTCGGACAGGTTATGTAACATATCTGACACCTGCTGCAGCGAGTCATTTTTTCGGGGATGTATACGGGATATTTCTCAGGGGATGTTGTCGGTGAATAGGAGACGTCCGCCGTACCTTCAGCCGGTCCGGAGGTCCTGGAGGGTGAAATCACTTGCCGGTGACCCAGTTCTGCACATTCGAGGTTCTTTTGAGGCTTTGAGGTGTTGCGGAGAATTACTTTCTTGAGGTCTTCCATGCGTACCGGTTCAAGCAATTTAACCAGGGCTCCCAGCAAGGTGGTATTGATGACAGGCATCCCTCCGGGCAAAACCAGATTATTCTTTTCAGCGATCCCGTATGCGTCAACTGTATACACACAAAACCGGTTCAATGCACTGAAGGATGTCGCCGGTCTGGGACTGTTTATGAGGATTTTTCCCTGATCCTTCAAGCCAGATAAGACGGCATCGTCTTCGGTGAGGCTTTCATCCATCAGAATTACCCAATCTGGATCATACATTTTGCAGTGAGGTCGGATAGGGCCGTCTGAAATCCGCACGTAGCTTTCCACCTTTCCGCCGCGTCTCAAAGCACCGTAGGAGGCAAAGGACTGCGCTATATTACCGCTTCTGGACGCTGCATCAGCCAATAATTTTGAGGCTACTACAGCGCCGTTTCCGCCCATCCCGTGAAATCTGATTTCTATCAACGTCTCAACCTCATGAATCAACCCGTGGTGATGTAAAAAACAGATGGTTCGGTTCCATATTCGGTACGGAGGGGGGTCGCCTTTTTATTCCGAATTAACGTAGAGATATCGCTCTCAGAGTCACTTAGATCACCGAAATGTCTTGCATGAACCGGACAGGCATTCACACATGTGGGCGTTGCCTCCCTGTCCACTCCGGGTACAAGACCTTTCTCCAGCCCAACATCTATTATCTCAGCACAGAAGTTGCATTTTGCAACTGTCCCTTTTTCGAGGGGATAAAGCTGTTTCCCCATTTCCTCATAGGGAGTCAAACCCTGTCCGGGAAAGTATTCAGCGTCAGGATTGGACAGATAGCTTCTCTGCTGATATGGGCAGGCCAACAGACAACTCCTGCAGCCGATGCATACGTCAGGATCTACGGTAACAATACCATCCTCCCTTTTTGCTGTTGCGCCGGATGGACATACCTCGACACAGGACGGTTCGTCACAATGGTTGCAGAGAACAGGGTAGACCAGTTTGAGAACCGAAGGATAGGTCCCCATTTCTCCAACCAGAACCCTCGAAAAAAATACTCCGGGTGGAAGAAAATGCTCCTGTTTGCAGGATATCATGCAGTTATAACATCCTATACATGTATGCAGATTGATAACCATTCCCCATCTTGCCATCACACCACTCCCTATGATGAGTCATAAACCCCAAACATTCAGGGTCGGCTTTTGTGCCCATAGATCTTTTCTGAATTGGAAACCCAAAGTGCCCACAATTACATCAACGGATGGGCACTTGTTATGTGGTAACCGTTCACGGAACGTTGAAATTAGAAAATAGAAATTGGAAATTTGGCCTTCATGTTTTTGTGCTGTTGATGAAGGCATTCAATTTTGGGCCGAGTTTTTCAACAATTCCTTTGTATTCTGTTCTCCCCAATTTCTACTTTCCAATTTCAAGTTTCAAGCCGTGAACGGCTACGTTATGTGAACCGTGCACCACTTATGTTAGAGTTGATCAAAGGCACATATCTTGCCGCTTTGAAAATACAATACCGGAACGCCACATCACCTATGACCGCACAGAAAATCCTTATCCACATTAACGAAAATGCAGTGTCCACGGGTTTTACACAAAAATATATGGTGATTATCAGACAGATGAGGGCGACCAGCACCACTCCAAGATAAAATAGGGGAGCGAGGTCCCCTTTTATAAGTAGTTGTATGGATTTTCGTGAGCCCAAGGATCCCTGCCAGGCGGTCCAAAAGTGAAATAGGGTGAGGAGAACATATGAAAAGATAAACCATCTCGCCACAGGCTCTAAGATGACCGGGATTTGAATCTGATCCGCACCCAAAGCCAGCCCTATGGCTATCTGTGAGCCCAACCATAAACCGGAAGCCAGGGAAAGCACAGGCATGATGGCAGAATTCCAGAAGGGCACTGCCCGTATAAAGCCTAACGTTGTAAAACCATGGGTGATGACAAAAAATGCAAGTATGCTCAACAGGATTTTAAAAAACAGGGAATTCCCACCACCGGGAAAACCACTGAAAAAATTCATACTTACTCCTATCTGTAACGCCCCTATTACTAAAAAAAGTCCCATGAGGATAATCCCCCTTGAGAGTTCCGATGATTTAGGGCGGAGAATAGACCTCCAGAACCTCATAGGTTTCCCGAGATAGGCCATGTGCAGACCTCCACCAAGAATGGCACAACATATCCAACCCGTGAGGGCACCGCCCCGGAATCCTACGAAAAGGGAGACGATGTACAATCCCGCCCCTACCTCGGAGAAAAAGAATGCCAACCACAAAAAAAGGCCTTTTCCCTCTATCCATTCCTCCTGAGGTGTAAAATCTGTCATCCAGAGATATGGTTTCATGGTGGCAATGATCCCCTAATTTATAAAAGCCCTGCTAAGGGAAAAAATTACATATGCACTTTTGATCGTTTCAGGACGAGAATTCCAATATTGCCAATATGCTCCCTTATGAGATGCTGAGCTAATCTCTCATCCCTTGCCTCTATGGCCTCGCAGATCTCCCTGTGGGATGTGTATGAATACTTCTGCTCTTCGGGAGAAGGGACCCAGTCCCCAAGTTTCCTCGATGCCCATTGCATCATGGAACGGATGAACATCTTGTAGGGTATATTGTGGGATGCCTCTGCCAGCAGGATATGAAAATTGATCATTCTCGCTACGATTTCCCCGGCGTGCTCGGGTTTGAGCACCTCTTTCGATATCTTGATATCTTCCCGAATCTTCTCTATATCCTCCTCGGTGGCGTTCTTAATGACCGAACTCATAATGGCAGTCTCAATACCGATTCTGGCCTCTATCATCTGATCGTGGGTCGTTCCCTCTAATTGAAACCTGTCCATGATCATGGTCGCCATTGCGTCCGGGTCCGCCGCTCGAATAAAAGCCCCCCCCGCGCTCCCTTTCTTAATCTCGATAAGACCCATGGCCTCCAGGGTACGGAAGGCTTCACGAATGGTTACCCGCCCTACCTGGAACTGGTTGGCAAGGGCACGTTCAGACGGCAGTCGGTCGCCGTCCATAAGACGTTGGCTCAAGATAGCTTGTTTTATCTGTCCCGCGATATCTTCAAAGGCACGACGACCTTTATATGGCTGAAACATAAATTTTCTCCTAAAGATTTGGTGAGACCTTTGAAAAATGCTCAATTTCGTTCAAGATCAAGGCGCGTGAGGATTTTAACCACAGTAATATATTAGATATTTCGAGTCCCGCCATGCGGGATGAACGCAACGCAGAAATTGCGCGAAAGGGGGCGCTTTGCAAAGGCCTCTTGGTATTACCATTGTTATATTCATGCCAATTTGTTGTCAAGAAAAAAAGAGGCTCAATACCAGGATTTTATCCCCCTAAATAAGCACGTTTCACCTGTTCGTCGTGAATCAAGTCCGCCGCATCGCCCTCTAATACAACATTCCCCACTTCCAATACATAGGCCCTTTGGGCAAGCTTGAGGGCCATATATGCATTCTGTTCCACGAGAATGATCCCAACCCCTTCTTTATGAATATCGGTGATGATCTTTCCAACCTCCGCTACCAATAGGGGTGAGAGCCCCAGGCTCGGCTCATCCATGAGCAGAAGCTTCGGATTGGTCATCAAGGCGCGGGCCGTTGCGAGCATCTGCTGCTCCCCTCCGCTCAGGCTCCCTGCCACCTGTTTTCTACGCTCCTTAAGAACGGGAAAGTGCCCATAGATCTTTTCCAGGCTCTCTGCAATTTCCCGCTTCTCTTTTCTCAGATAGGCACCGATTTCCATATTCTCCAACACCGTCAGGGGCAGGATAACCCGTCGTCCCTCCGGGATGTGAGCGATTCCCAATCTGACAATCTTGTGGGGGCCCATACCGTCGATCCTCTCCCCCCGAAACCATACCTCGCCGGAAAAAGGGCGTTTGAGACCGGAGATGGCTCGCATCATGGAGGTCTTCCCGGACCCATTGGCGCCAATGAGGGTAATAATGGATCCCTGGGACACCTGGATGGAAACCCCTTTAAGGGCCTCCGCCTTCCCATAATGAACTCTCAGCTCTTTGACCTGAAGCAAGTGTTCATGCCTCCTCTCGTCCCAGATAGGCCTCGGTAACTTCCCTGTTTTTTCTTATCTCCTCAGGAGTCCCTTCGGCAATCTTTCGCCCATAATTCAAAACGGTGATCCTGTCGCAGAGATCCATCACGGCCCTCATGTTGTGCTCTACCAGCAGGATGGTTATCCCTTTCTCCTGGATCTGCCGGATCTTCCGGACAATCTCCATGGTTTCACTGGGATTCATCCCTGTGAGTGGCTCATCCAACAGCAGGAGCCTCGGTTCCGTGGCCAGGGCGATGCAAATGCCCAGGGCCCTCTGGTGGCCATGGGGGAGGTTTGTCGCCAGTTCATCTCCCAGGGCAGCCAGGCCCATGAATTCAAGTATGTCCATGGCCGCCTTCTTTATGACCTGTTCTTCCCTGTTTACCTTTGGGGTATGCAAAAAGGCCTTCCATCCCGGTTGTCGGTATTGTCTGTAAAAGGCGCTGAACACGTTGCTGAAAACCGTTGCCTGCATAAACAGGGTGGATGCCTGAAAGGTCCTGCCGATCCCTTTTCGGGCAACTTGATCTGCCCTGAGGGCGGTGATTTCCTCCCCGGCAAAGATCACTTCGCCCTGATCTGGCGGATGGAAACCGCTGATAAGGTTAAACAGGGTCGTTTTGCCCGCACCATTGGGGCCGATCAACCCCACGATTTCCCCATTATTAACCGAGAAGCCCACATCGTTTACCGCGGCAAGACCGCTGAAATACTTCTTGAGATTCCTGATTTCCAGTAGCGGCATGGTTCATTTGTCCCTTAGTACGTCTGGATGTCCGTTAATTAATGGGCCTAAACCACTACCTCAGGTAATGGTACCATAATAGGGTTCTACTAGCTGACAGACTTGGCCCATAAGTGATCTAAAGAGCCTAAAGTGAGCTAAAATGCCTAAAGTTCAAGGTAATATTTAACCTTCTCAAATTGTCAAAGTTCTCAATCATGGCCTTGTCTGAGCGTCTTTTACTGTGCCTCATGGCAGACAGGGCGGTGGAATTCCTTGACTACATATTAGCCAAGTCCCTTGGTCTAATTTGTAGCGCAGGCCCGCCTGCCTCGTCTGTGATGTACGGAAGCGATAATATTGCAAAAAGTCGGCAATGGAGGGCAGCTCTTATGAAAACAATTCTCATATAAAATGTCACGAAGTTCCTTAACTTTAGTCACTTCAAACTTTAGGCACTCACATTAGCGTACCTTCCAGGACCAGCAAAAACAAGCCACCTCCTGGGGGTGGTAATTTGATTTATGATTGCTCTTTGTCCGAAAACGCAGCGGTTTTTTTCGCCGTCCAAAACCTCCGCAAAGTGCCCAGGATGCCGCCGGAGAAGAAAAGGATGACAACCAATAAAAAAACACCGGTAATGATGGGTTCCCACTCCTTGGCAATACGCAAATATTCGGGTACAAAGGTCATGATGACCGCTCCGACGGCCGGTCCCAGGATGTAGAATTCCAGACCGCCCAGGACCGCATAGAGTTGGATATATATGGAGAGCCATCCACCGAATGCTTCGGGCGTGATCATCTGAAAGTAGTGGGCATAGAAGCTGCCCACCATCCCGGCCGCGGAAGAGGCGATGGTAAAAGCCAGGAGCCGGTAGCGATAGAGATTGATCCCCAGGGTCTCTGCCAGGGGGGGGCTTAACTTGATGGCCCGCCATACCCTGCCAATGCGGGAGGTGTAGAGGGCATGGAATACAAGGGCTGTCAACAGGAGCAAAAACAAAATGAGATAATAAAAAGAAATTTTGGTTTTAAATTGGATCGGGCCTATAGGATCCGGTGTCTCCACCCCGATAATGCCGCCCCACCCGCCGAAAAACTCTATCTGGCCCGTCGCCTGAATAACCACATGGGCCAAAAGGAGGGTAATAATGGTAAATGCCATGCCCGGGTGTCTGACAATAATGGATCCGATGGCCAATGCCACGATCCCTGTAATTAGGGTAGAAAGGGGCAGGGCAGCCCAGAAGGAAAGGCCCAGCCGGGTAGACAGGAGGGTGGACCCATAGGCCCCGATGGCATAGAAAGCCCCTGCACCCAGGGTAATGAGGCCCGCACTGAAGAGCATGCTGAAGGTCATACCCAGGACGATCCCGATGTAAGCCATGATGAAAAGGTGTAACATGTAGGCGTTCTTGACCGCCAAGGGCAACAATACCAGTGCAAGCAGGACCATCCCGCCAAAAATGAGCCAGCCCTTGGATATTTTCCCGTTAATCAAGGACTTCTCCAAGAATCCCTCCGGGCTTGAAAATAAGAATGATGATTACGAGGACAAAAACAAAGAGCTCTGAGATCCCCCCGAAAAAATGGAACCCGAAACTAAGCGCCAATCCCACCAAAACCCCTCCCAGGATCGCCCCCTTATAGCTCCCGATTCCCCCCACGAGGAGAACCAGAAAGGCCGTAAAAATGATATGGGTCCCCATGGTGGGTGTTACTGCAAAGACGGGCGCTATGATCCCCCCTGCGATACCGGCCAGGGCGCTGCCCAGGGCAAAACAGATCATGAACATCCAGAAACTGTTTACCCCCTGAAGGGATGCAATTTCAGGATCGAAGCTTACCGTTCGCATTGCCAGCCCCAGTTTGGTCTTGTACATAAGAAGATAGAGCGCAAAGCAGATGAACATACTAAACAGTATGATCAACAGTTTTTCTAAAGATAGTCTTACATCTCCAAAGGTTATTATCTGAGGAAAGATGGAAGGCATACCCCTTTCTGTGGTTCCAAACGCGATCAGGGTCCCCTGCTGAAGAATCAGCATCAGACCCACAGAAGCCATCGCACTCATCAACAATCGGTACGTGAAAGGGGTCGTTGGCGTAAACCGGCGCTGTATAACACCAAAGACGGAAAGGTAAGAAAGGGCTCCGACCAGGACCAGTGCCAGGCCTGATAGAATTAGGGACAGCAAAAAATTGACATGCCACAGCCGACATAACATGAAGAGCGTATACGCACCCAGCATGTAAAACTGGCCGTGGGCGAAATTGAGGATCTTTGTGCCCCTCAGGATGATGTCCATCCCAAGGACGATCAAAATGAATGTGGAACCTTTTACAAGGCCATTGATCACCAATTGAATGAAGAGCGCTGTCGTCATTTTCTCCTCAATTTCACCCAGCCGGACGAGCCGGAATTAAACCGGTTCCTATCTCCAGTTCCCGCCATAGAGTTTTTCACTTGCGACGATGATCTCATTGAGGTCAGGTTTCCCTACAAAATGCATCTTACCGTCTTTGATCTGCCCGTAACTGGACGCTCCCACCACATCACAATATCTATTGCTTCCCAGGTCAGGTCGTTTGACCAGGCGGGCCTTATACGTCGGGGAATCCCATTCCAGCCCCTCCTTGCTTATGACCTCTGCCACAACCTGAGGGTCAACACTGTTGGCTTTCTTGACGGCTTCCACAAATGCATACCATGCCGGAATCCATGTGAGACTTGCGGTTGACCAGTTTCCGTATTTTTTTATGTATGCCTCCTTGAATTCCTTTGCCATAAGGGGAGGGTTGGGGATTTCGGTTGCCGTCATGGTGGCAAGGACCCCTTCCAGTGCCTCTTTGGGGGCAACTGCCGTCACCTCATCCATCTTGGGAGTCATGGCGCTGATATGTCCTCCCTTGAAGCCTGCCTCATACAATGCCTTGAACTGCAGACCCAACTGGGTACCTGCAACAGCACCGGGATAGTCCACCAGATCCGGTTTAAGTGTCATCACCTTGGTTGCGAAGGGGGCAAAGTCTGTTGTCTTGCGGGGATAATAAATGGTTTCTAACACTTTAAAGCCCATGGATTCAGCTATCTTGGTTTCATTTTTAGCACGGGCATGGCCGGTCTTGTCATCCGGGGAAAGATTCACGACGGTCTTGGCATTTGGAAATACTTTTTTAACCGTGAGCCATAGGGCCATGATACTGGTTCGGGTGGTTGAAGTGCCAAATGTGTACTGAGTCTTGGGGCCAATCAGCTTTGAAGAGGCGCCGCCACAGAAAGTAACCACTTTTGCGGGTTCGGTTACTGTAAGTCCGGCAAGGGTAGGGCCCGAGCCTATCTGGCAGACGTTGAATTTTACCCCGTCTTTATTGACTAGCCTCTCGACCGCTGCCCTGCCGATATTGGGACGATATTTATCGTCATAGATAATCAGATCAACTTTGTATTTCTGGCCGTTGATATCGAACCCGCCCGCCTTATTAAACGCAGGTACGATGATCTCCAGGGCCTTTTTTGTCTCTACCCCAAAACCCACATTAAGTGGTAGAGTACACCCTACCTTCAGAGTTTTCACCTCGGCGGCGGAAGCATTCGACAAAGGGTTAAACATCATAAAAGCCGCTATCAAGATCGTACTCACCAATGCTACTGTTAAACCTTTTCTTTCCATGTGCTGCCTCCTTTGAATTGACGATTGATGATTGTTGATTGACGATTGAAAAGCTTTACACTTGAACCTTATCTCCAAAGACCCTTTAGATTTATTATAGAGTGTTGACAATCGATTATTGAAAACCTCGCGTCGCGCATCGCTGCTGGTTATTCGTTACAGAAATTCGCAACGCGCAACCCATAACTCGCAACCCGCAACCCCAATCCGCATTCTGCAATCTGATATCTGAAATCTCAAGACCCTCACTATACTCTCAAATGTTCACCGGTCTCTTTTCGTTTCCACCGTACCCTCTGCATCAGCGGATGATTCAGCCGAATCGCCCCCGGCGCCGGGCACATGGCCACACAACACCCCTCGTACCAGCATTCGTCGGGATAAAGAATAATCGGAGGTTTGTCCTTTTCTGGATTGGGGATAAACACATCCATCTGGCAGACATCCACACAGGTGTTGCACCCGATACATAGGTCAGGGTTGAATATGATCGGCCGGGTGGGGGCGGTGGCGTTGGGGGTAGCGTACATGTTTTTACTTAGCAATACGGCCTCCTTCAGTTTTTCCTCCTGCCTTAAAATGCTTTTCATAGTTCTCTTCGAGATTGCCCCAGAAATCGATGGGCAATTCTCTGGTTCGGACTTCATCATCCTGTAATCTGATGGTAATCCACTTGTGCCAGTCGGGGGGATCCAGATCGGGATAGTCCGAACGAACAAACCCCAGATATGTGCTGCTGGCCTTTCGGGCTAATGATGCATGAACGATCATTTGGCTGCAGGTGAGAATGTCAAAGACCTCCAGGGTCCTCATGAGTTTATGGGGGTTGGAGGCGTAGGTCTTGGGTACGGCCTCATCTTCCAGCTCCTTGAGCCAGATAAGTGCTATATGAAGAAGTTCGTCGCTCTTTGGTTCCCCACAGTAGTTCTGCATTACCCTGCAGATGCTTGCATTCAACTCCTTCCATTCAATCCCCTCTTTTTCTCCTGCGGGTGCATAGACGCGTTTCTTTTCGCGCTCCACCTGATCCCTGGAGATTTCCGTTTCTGAAGACCCGTTAGCATAAGCGGCGGCCTTCCTCCCTGCATATCGTCCTGTGGCCGCTGCATGGTAATGGTAATTCGCCGCAAACAGCGCGTCACCCGCACAGTAGAGACCGTCAAGGGTGGTTTTCAAATCCCAGTCTACCAGAAGGCCCCCGGCATCACCCCCTTCTCCGCCGGCCCTTTCCTGAGGGTTTACCATGCCCACGAAAGCGTCACCCAACGGATCGCCCCGCAACATGATATAGCTCTGCAAAAGGTCTTTGGCGGGATCAAAACCTGACTCGGTATAGGTGTCGATGAGCGGTACCCTGGTCTTTGCTTCCTCTCCCACCATGAGACCCCAGATGGCCCTTCTTTCATGGTCTGTCATGCTCGGCAGATCAGCATAAAGCGGGAGCTTAAACTCCCCTTTTCTGATTCGCTTCCCCAGATCGGGTGGCAGTCGGGGGGCCATCCACTGATACCCCCTTTCTCTCTCACCAAGGAACTTCTGTCCGGGTGCCGGCCGTGTTCTTTCTGAGACAGTCTTGAGCGGTTTTCCTTCCCGGTCTACCCAGGGAATTTCTTTTCCATCGGCATCAACCATTGTACACGGCACCCAGGTACAGAACGGGTTGCCGGTGCCGTAAAAGGGATAACCGTAACCCGTACCCGCCCCGTGACCCCCGGACTTTTCCATCTGGGTAAACTCCGCTCCGGCCCGCCAGGCCATGGCGTGGCCATCGCCAACGATGGTCCCCGGTCTGAATGTGGCGTTCCCGATCAACTCTGTTGAAAGCACCCAGTTTCGCTGGTGGCGGGAAAGGCAATTCACCGTGGCCTTAGCAGAAAAAATGATGAATTCACCGGTCCTCCCGTTAAGACCCGTGGCTCCGATCACTCTCGCTCCCTGTTTGCCCCCCTCTGTAAGGAGGCTGGTGGCCATCACCCGGTCATGAATCTCCACACCGAGACGCTTGCACTCATTGTAGAGGGCCACCTTGAACGTGGTCCCCCAGACGCGGAACATATATTTATTTTCATAGTCGTAGGCAAACAGAAATTTCGATTTTTCATCCCGAAAGTCGGCACCTTTGAATTCGTCTTCCGTGTCTCGAATCTTACCGCCCATTTCTTCTAATTCCAGAAGGGTTTCGTAACTTTCCCGGGCAGCAATGTATCGTGAAATTCCGTTTGTGTAGCCTCCATTGGAGACTGCTTCCTTTTCAACGATCTCTTCGGCGGTGATGGAAGAGCATGGATTTGGCGTATTAACCCAATGGTCGCAACCGGAGCCCCCGCTGCCGCTCCTTATGGTTGCTCCTTTCTCCACTATGGCGACCTTTGCACCGTCCCGTGCTGCGGATATGGCTGCCCAGCAACCGGCAATGCCACCTCCGAGCACCAGGACATCCGTATGAATTTTCCGTTCCTCCTCATACTGTACCGGGTACGGCCACTCCAAGGCCTTGCCTGCCTGGGCAAAATCTTCCCACTGGCTCATTTCTTACCTCTTGATTTCATTTTGTAGATGAGTTGCGGGTTTCCTGAAAATTCCTGTTCGTAGCCCATAAGAGACTCCGCTCTTCACTGGAAGAAAGGGACGGCTTTGCCGGTGGGGCAGGGACGTCTTTGGTTGAAATAGCTATTGATCTCTACGTTAAAGAGGGTTAATAGGATTTCATGGTAATACCATAGCTATATTAGCACCAATTCCTTGTCAAGAAAAAAGTCGTTCATTATTCGAGGAAAAAAGAAATAATATGGAATCACCGGCGTGGATGTCTATCAAGAATTGAAGATATCACAGCTTTTAACTTGCTGAAATCTTGGACTTCTGGCAAAATAGAATTGTATGAAATGAGGCTGGAATTAGGTTCGCATACAAACGAATGTTTTATTTTGGTGAAATTCCAGTATCATGCACGTAATCTTGAACCCGAGTTGCTGACAAATACCACAAGATCCTGACCTTTCCCAAAGCCGATTTTTCTTGACATTAAAGGCATCTTTTGTCATTAGATTAGCTAATATCCAACCAACCATCAAACCTCTACCAGGAGGTTAACCTATGAAGAACAACCTGAAACTGTACATACTTAGCTCCTAATAGGCATAGTTTGCCTGTTGGGAGCTCAAAACCTCTTCTATAGAAAGCCAAACCCATCGTGAGATGTGGACGGAAAGCTACGGGTCTTGAAATTCCTCGTTGATCCTTTTCAAAAAGGTTTCTTGCTGCTGAAAGACAGCCGGGCTGCTGAGTGTGACATCGTAAAGGTCACGTTAAGGCAGTTCGGCTTTTCTTTTTTGGGGTAGTGGAAATGGAGCGTGAGTCGCAAACCTCTGTGCGGATTGATCCAAAGCCAAAAAGGCCGGACGAAAAAATTTAGATTTACGATGGGAATCATGAGTTACGTGCAAAATTCAGGTATTAACCGTCCAAAGCGGAGGTCCTCTAAAGAATTGAGAGTAAGGTTTGAGGAATTGAATGCTAAAAAACAAATAATGGTCGAAGCTTAAAAGGGGGGTGCGTCATGTTTTCCCTGAATCGTATTCGCATACAAAAGCTTATTTTAATTTCCATATTGTTATTTGTTGTTTACGTGCCGCCATTAATTGCCGCTGAAAAAGCCGAGTTGGGGTCTTTTGACATGTCCTTAGAGGAATTGTTGGCTACGGATGTATCCATGGGAACCCTGACAAGCATGGAACTCTCAAAGATCCCTTCGGCCATTACGATCATAACCAGAGAAGAGATAGAAAAGACACCTGCCAGGAATATTCTGGATTTGCTCGAGATTTATGTTCCCGGCTTGATGCTTTTTAATGACCAGAATGGAGGACCTACTATAAAAATAAGAGGGCTTGGAATCAGGAATTATAAAACGCTTTTGCTTTTAAATGGTAGACCTGTAAATCAGAAGGCTTTTTGGGGGTCGGTAATTGAATTAAGAAACTGGGACATGAATGATATTGAACGTATTGAAGTTCACCCACCTCACCTCACCAGAAGGAGCAGGAACATGCGATTGAACATAGGACAAAGGATGGCATGAGGATTTGCCGTTCTGTTGCTGTCAGGAATGACCGTCATTTAACGCGTCGCAGGGCGCGAGGAAGGAGTTCGGACATGAAATACCCAAAGACTTTGGTGTGCCTGATGGTTTTCACATGCGTGTGCGGCAACGCAGGCATTGCAGCGGCTCAAACTAAGAACACGCTGGCAAAAAGTGACAACACCTTGTATTTCGCGGTGCCCAACTTATATGACCGAATAGACAAGGGTTTTGCACCTGTTATTAAACATCTCTCCGACGAGTTGGGCCGTCCTGTGAAGCTTATGGTCGTCCCAAATGACGAGTTGGGGGCCAAGATTCAGACGGGAGAAATACACGTGGCTCAGTTCGGGGCGGCTCTGTATGTCGTGACAAAGAGAGAATACCCGAAACTGAAGTACCTGGCGACCGCGCAGACTACAAAAGCCGGAAAGAAGCGCTCACTTTACTTCTCCTGGTTCATTACTCACAAAGACTCGGACGTGAAAAAGATGGTCGATCTCAAGGGGAAAACATTTGCGTTCGTTAACAAGACATCGTCGTCAGGTTATGTCTATCCGCGTGCCTATCTCAAGACACGCAATATCGTTCCCGAAAATTACTTCAAGGCGGTCCTGTTTGCCGGTTCTCATGAAGGGGTGACGGACAAGGTTGCCGCAAGGGAAGTGGATGGGGGTGTCACTTTTGACGTGAATCTCTGGTACGCAGAGAAGAAGCACGGAAAGGTATTCAGAGGCCTTAAGAAGCTGGGGCCCATTTTGAGAGGTCCAGTGGCCGCGCACCACGAGGTCGACGACGCCCTGTGCCGGAGACTGGTCGCTATTCTGACAAACCTGCCTCATACGGTTTTCAATAATGACCTTCCCGTGACCGGCTATGAAGAACTCAGCGACAGGAGCTATGACGCGATCCGGGGACTTATGGAGTAAGAGGCCATGAAAGAAAGCACAAGGGATGCGGGCCCTGGTGCAGGCAACGGGAAGACAGAAGCACGAAGCCTGTACCGGGGTGGATTGGGCAGGACTCTTCTCCTGTCATTCCTGCTGATCTCGCTCGTGCCTTTGACGATCGTCAGCGCGATCAGCTACCGGAACGCCCAGAGGAGCCTTCAGGCTGAGGCGAAGGACTTCCTCTCCTTGGCCATGCGCGCCGAGACCGCACAGATAGTGGGCAGTTTGTCTGACATACTGGTGAATCTCAGACTGCAGTCGGGACTGAGATCCACGATCACATTGCTGGAGAATCTGGTCTATGCCCGTGAGACGAGTGGTCTCACGGTTGGAGAGTTTGTGAAGACCTTCGATTGGGCAACGATGTCTCGGGAGGACGGCGCCCACTTGACTAAGATCCAGCAGACCTATGAGTATGAGGACATATTCCTTGTTGACACAGAAGGGAATGTTCTTTTTTCCGCGACGGAGGAGGTACTCCCGGGGGCGAATATCTTTGCCGGCGAGCACGCGGAGAGCGAGCTCGGCAAGGTGTGCAGGAGGTCCCTGGCGACCAAGGCGCCTGTGTCTTCTGATCTTCATTTGTATGGACCGTCGGACGATAAAGTCAGCATCTTTGTGGCACAGAGCATCGAGGACGACGAAACAGGAGAGAAAATCGGCGTCATCGTTTTTGAGATACCGGGGAAACGGATTATCGGCGAGCCGCTTTCCTCGCCCGATCAGACGGAGAGCGGCAAAACCTACCTCGTGGGGAGCGACCTGTTGATGCGATCCGCTTCACGATTTGAGGAGGATGTCGTACTCAAGAGAATGGTGGATACGGCCGCGACCCGGGCCTGGCTGAAGACGAAAACGGGGCAGCACCCACGATCAGAAGCCGGGGAGCAGAAGGTTTGGGGGCGTGGGGCAACAGAAGCGAACATCTATCCTGACTACCGCGGTATTAGCGTGCTGGGAGAATGGCACAATCTGGCAATCATGGAAGAGCTCGGTCAACGTTGGGTCGTGGTGGCGGAGTTTGACAAGGCGGAGGCCTTTCGTCCGGCCAGGGTATTGGGAAGGGTTGTTCTTGTCCTTCTGTTGGCGACGGGTGCTGTTGTCCTTGCGCTGGCCGTGATGTTAACCCGGCGTATCGTACTTCCGATCAGGGAATTGACGAACTGGGCCCGGCGGGTCAGCCGCGGCGACTTGAATTACACGGAAATCCGAACGCCGGCCAATGAAATCGGGGTTCTGAACGACAGTTTCCGGGAGGCCGTCGCATCCCTACGGGCGAATAGGGAAGAAACACGGACGGAGGTCTGGCTGAAGACCGGTCTTGCGCGGCTCAACGACACGATGTCCGGCGATCAGGACATCATCGAACTGAGCGGCAAGGTTATCTCCGAGCTCACAACCTACCTCGACGCGCAGGTGGGGGCGCTCTATGTCCTGGACGGAGAACGCGGAGGGAAGAGAGGCAGATCAGGCACCGCGTTCCTAACGCTTACCGGCAGTTACGCCTACACGAAACGCAAGAACCTGTCCAACAAGTTCCGGCTCGGTGAGGGACTTGTTGGGCAGGCTGCGCTGGATAAGCAGCGGATTTTCGCGCGCAACGTTCCTGAAGATTACAAGCAGATTACTTCCACCCTGCTGGAAGGTGTTCCCCGTTTTGTTTGCGTCTCGCCTTTCCTGTCCGATGGTCGCGTAAAGGGCGTCATCGAAATCGGGTCCATGCACGAAATCACCGATCAGCAGTTGGATTACCTTGACCAGGCGCTCGCCGCCATTGCCGTCAACGTGCAGGTCGCTCAAAGCAGAACGCAGGTGGCGGCGGCGCTGACGGAATCACAAGCGCTTTCCGAAGAACTCCAGTCCCAGCAGGAGGAGTTGAAGTCCTCCAACGAGGAGCTGGAGGAAAAGACCCGGATGCTCATGGAATCGGAGGAGACGCTCAAGGCCCAGCAGGAGGAACTCCAGGTGACCAACGAGGAGCTGGAATCATTTGCCTACTCCGTGTCCCACGACCTACGCGCACCGCTGCGCCACATGAGCGGATTTGCAAAGATGTTTATGGACCACGCTGGTGAAGGTCTTGATGACAAGGGGCGCCGTTATCTTGATGTTGTCACTACATCTGCTGAACTTATGGGTGTGTTAATCGATGATTTGCTCCAGTTTTCAAGAACCGGGCGGGCGGAGCTACGCATGTCCCAGTTTAATATGGGACCTCTGGTGAAAGAGGCAATCAACGAGCTGCAACCGGAGATTGAAGGAAGGAACATTGAGTGGAAAATAGGTGCCCTGCCAAAGCTCCGGGCCGACAGGGCTATGATGCTGCTCGTTCTGGTCAACCTAATATCTAATGCCATCAAGTTCACCAGCCCCAGAGAAAAGGCGCTCATTGAAATCAGCACTGGTGGGGATGGAGAGGATGAGACCGTATTTTTTGTCCGCGACAATGGTGTGGGATTTGACATGAAATATGTAGACAAACTCTTTGGTGTGTTTCAACGTCTTCATCGAAAAGAAGATTTTGAAGGCACAGGTATTGGCCTGGCCAACGTGAGACGTATCATTTCCCGTCACGGCGGGCGCAGCTGGGCCGAAGCAGAGGTGGACAAAGGGGCGACAATTTGGTTTTCATTGCCAAAGTAAAAGCACTCAGAAAGGGTCTGAGCCGGAGGCCCATAGGGCCTGGTTTCAAGATTCAAATGACAGGAGAATAAAAAAATGGCTGAAATCAAACGTATTCTATTGGCAGAAGATGACGAAAACGATGTGGAACTAACGATTGCGGCTCTTGATCAACACAATCTCGCCAACCGGGTTGATGTGGCCCGGGATGGTGAGGAAGCATTAGACTATCTCTATCGACGTGGAAAGTTCGCAGATAGAGCCATGGGAAATCCGGTGGTCATCCTCCTTGATCTAAAAATGCCAAAAGTGGATGGGCTGGAAGTGCTCAAACAGATCAAATCCGATGACCAGCTAAAAATGATTCCGGTTGTGGTCCTGACGTCATCCCGTGAGGAATTAGACATAGTGAAGAGTTACGAACTTGGTGTTAACGCCTATGTGGTCAAACCGGTCGATTTTGAGCAGTTTCTCGATTCAGTAAAAAAGCTCGGTTTATTCTGGGCAGTGCTCAACGAAACGCCACCGGAAAACAAAATGCCTCAAAATCCCGAAGAGGCATGAAATGCTGATGCTCTGCTGAAGCTTTATGCTTTGAAGACATTCGCATCCAAAGGAGGCATTAATGGAGACGTCACTTCGTATACTCTATCTTGAAGACGATCCCAACGATCTTGAGATTGTCATATCCATCCTCAAAGCCGAAGGGTTTAATTGCGAGGCCTGCCATGTGGACACCAGTGAGGACTTCGTGGAATCGATTGAAAGGGAAACATTTGATATCATTCTTTCTGATTACTCCCTGCCGGCGTTTGATGGCCTGATGGCGCTCGAAATCAGTAGAGAAAAATGCCCGGACGTGCCATTTGTTCTGGTTTCGGGTACGCTGGGAGAGGAAAAAGCCATTGAGATCCTTACACGGGGAGCCACAGACTATGTCTTGAAGGAACGATTATCTCGTCTGGTGCCCGCGGTAAAACGGATTCTACAGGAAGTAGAGGAACGAAACGAGCGAAAACGGGCAGAGGAGGCACTGAGGGGGAGCGAAGAAAAATACCGGAGAATATTTGAAAACATACAAGATGTTTATTACGAATCAAGCCTTGATGGCACTATTTTGGAAATCAGTCCTTCAATCGAGAACGTATCTCAATACAATAGGAAAGAATTAATTGGGATGTCGTTGTATGATATTTACACCAATCCGAAAGAGAGGGATGGATTTCTAAATCTGATTTTAGACAGAGGAAGAGTTGATGATTTTGAAATCTCTCTGAAAGATAAAGACGGTTCAAAACTTCCCTGTTCGATTACAGCTTTGCTGGTGAAAGATGAAGAGGGTAATCCTATCAAGCTTGTTGGTTCCATGCGCGATATCTCGGAAAGGAAGCAGAATGAAGACGAAAGAAAAAAGCTCGAAGCCCAGCTCCAACAGGCCCAGAAGATGGAGGCCATCGGCACATTGGCAGGCGGGATCGCCCATGATTTCAATAATATCCTCTCGGCCATTTTAGGGCATTGCGATCTGGCAGAGATGAAATTGGGCGAAGACAGCGAGGCCATTGACAATTTGAATCAGGTGAGAAATTCCGGCAACCGGGCAAGGATGCTTATTCAACAGATTCTCGCCTTCAGCCGCATGGGAGAACAGGAGAGGATCGCCCTTTCCCTTACGCCCCTTATCAAAGAGGCGCTTAAATTCATCAGGTCAACACTTCCAACCTCTATCGAAATCCGTGACTATATTGAGGCAGATCCTGGTATTATTGAGGCAGATGCCACCCAGATCCATCAGATTGTGATGAACCTGTGCACAAATGCTGGTCATGCCATGCGGGAAGAGGGGGGAACCCTTGATGTCAAGCTCATTAGAGTGGAGGTGGATAGACAAACGGCCTTACAGCATCACGAACTTCACGACGGACCCCACGTGCGGCTCACGGTGACCGATACGGGATGCGGGATGGACTCTGAGACCTTGGAGCACATCTTTGATCCCTACTTCACTACCAAGGAGGTGGGCGAAGGAACCGGTCTTGGCCTGTCAGTGGTACATGGGATTGTAACCACCCACAACGGCGTCATCACAGTGGAGAGCGAGCCCGGAAAAGGGACGACCTTTCACGTGTATTTTCCGGTGATCGAGAAAGACGCAGAGACACAAGAAGAGGACCAAGGACCACTTCCCACAGGAAACGAGAGAATCCTTTTTGTGGATGACGAGGAGGTGATCGTTGATATAGGAGAAAAGACGTTAGGACAGTTGGGCTATGATGTTGTTACAAAAACCAGTAGCCTGGAAGCCTTAGAGCTATTCCGGGCTGACCCGGGTCGATTCGATCTGGTTATCACCGACATGACCATGCCCAAAATGACAGGGGACCAACTCGCCCGGGAGCTTATGAAAATCCGGCCGGATATCCCGATTATCCTCTGCACGGGATTCAGCCCGAAGATCTCTGGGAAACGGGCAAAGGAGATCGGTATCAAGGCCTTTGCAATGAAGCCTCTCGTGAGAAGAGATATGGCCAATATCGTTCGGAAGGTTTTGGATGCTGGTAAGAGCAAAGTGTAGATCCCGCTCAAGTTGGGGATGAAAAATGATAGAAAAAATTCGCTTCTCTTGTAGCTTTTATCTCTGAGTCAAAATGCTGGACTTCAGTTCCTATATGATACTGGAATTTTGAGTTACCTCAGAAAAACAGAAGGTTACATACTCAACTCTTGACAATATGCAGCTAATATGAGACTGAACCATAATGCACGTAAGTTACACCTGAAGGTACTGTCAGATTTCAGAAAACGTCGACTATCTTCCTTGGTATTTCAAGTACGAAGCTGTCTTGCAGAACGAGGCTTCCGCACGGCCCTCATTCCCCCAGTGGCCCATATTCGTCTCACTTCAACCCTGCCTTGCGCAGGGCTTCAATATAGCGCTTTAGTTCATCCTGGTTTTTCATAGGGGATGTCTTTGCAAACTTTTTCAGAGAAAATTCGGGGTCTATTTTTAGCACCTCCAATGCGGCTTCATGGGCCTCCTTTTCGCGGCCCATTAAACTATAGGTTGCTGCCAAACCAATATGGGCAAAAACATTATTCGGTTCCCGTTTGATGCTCTTATTATACGTTTCTATCGCCTTATCATACTGTCCTGCTGCGCGATATGCACCCCCTAAATGGTGTAGATAGAAGCTTGGGGGGAAAGGGTTGAGCCGAATTGCCTTTTTACAAAACCCTATACCTTCAACCGGGCGGTCGGAAAAGGCGAGGATAAACCCCAGCATATTGTAGGCATCAGCACTGTTCGGATTGAGGGTGATTGCTCGCTTAGCTTCAGCGATGGCTTTTTCATGCTCCTTTCTTGTTAAAAATATAGGTTCTTCTCCCAATTAGTTGGCGACTTTGGGGGAAATGGGCAAAAGTTTGATATAGGATGGACATCCGGTAACTCCTAAAGGTATATGGTTTAACAAGCGAGAAAAACCTATACTCAAGGAGGCCTGCGATGTCCATACCCAGTATAGCACCCTATTTCCCCTTTCGTCGAATTAAAATTGTCGATCAAACGGTTACCCCGGAGGCAACCGGAGCTCACATCCAGATGGAACCCGACAGACGCTTTCAACCTATCTGCCAGAGATGTGGCGAAAGGGCTTCGGGAACCCACAGCTGGACCCAGCGCAAGATTCGAGACCTGAGCTTTGCCACAGCACGGACCTGGATCACCTGCCGGTATCGCAAAGTGTTTTGTGCTCATTGTCAAGGCATACATATCGAGGATTTGGAGCTGTTTCATCCGTATCTGCGTGTAACGACTCGTTTAGCTCGTTATATCTATCAGCTGTGCAGTTTTATGACCGTCTCCGAAGTGGCTCGGCACCTCGGTATAGATTGGAAAACGGTCAAAAACATTGATAAATTCTATCTGGAACGAGACTACGGTCAACCCGATTACAAGGACTTATGTATTTTAGCTGTTGACGAAATTTCCATACGCAAAGGTCAAAACTATCTGACCGTCGTGCTGGATTTCCTTACCGGCCGAGTGGTTTTTGTCGGCAAAAAGCGTAAAGCCAAAACCTTGAAACGTTTCTTTAATAAGTTGACGGGTAAACAGCGCAGGGCAATCGAGGCAGTGGCCATGGACATGTGGGATCCGTTTATAAGGGCGGTAACGGATAAACTGCCCAGGGCCAAAATTGTCTTCGATCTTTTTCATGTGGTGGCCAATTTTAACCAAGTCATTGATAAGGTCCGAAACAGCGAATATCGTAAGGCATCAAAACACGATAAGGCCGTTTACATAGGAGCCAAGTACCTGCTGCTAAAAAACCGAAAAAACGTACGCCGGCAAAGCCATCGGCAGCAGCTAAAAGAGCTGCTTGCACTGAATCAAGTTATCAACACCATGATGATCCTAAAGGAAAAACTAAAACACATATGGACTTACCGCTCCAGGACCTGGGCAACCAAAGCACTCGATCAATGGTGCGATCTGGCCCGTTCCCTGGAAAATCGATCGGTAAACACATTTGTTAAAATGTTACAGCGGTACCGTTACGGAATCATCAACCACTGTGATTACCCCATCCACACCGGTAAGCTGGAAGGAGTAAACAACAAAATTAAAGTCATTAAGCGCAAAGCCTATGGATTTCATGATCTACGCTATTTTACATTGAAAATCTACCAGGCGTTCGCCAACTAATTGGGAGAAGAACCAAAATATATAACTTATTAACAGATGCGCAGTGCTGTTGTGATCATCCAGGGTGACGGCTTTTCGCGCTGCTTCGGTGGCTTTGCCAAGAGAGATGAGAGGGTGCGTGCTTGTGCCGAACCACAAATCCATAATGTGAGTCCAGCCTATTAAAGCATATGCCATCGAAACATCAGGATCTATTGCTATTATTTCTTCCGCCTTTTGCCGGGCCAATACATTACCTTCTCTATTCATGCGATAAAAGTGCCCGGCTGTTTGCACCAATTTAAGGAAGACGTCCAGATTGTTGACCCCTTTAAGCTTTGACCGAGCCTGTTCTCCCTCCCCTAACTCAACTCCAACGGCCGTCATGATCTTAATTGTGATTTCATCTTGCAAGGCGAATATGTCTTTCAAGTCTCGGTCATAACGTTCCGACCACAGGTGGTTCCCCGATTTGGCATCTATGAGTTGGGCAGTGATTCGAATCCGTTCTCCGGTTTTCTGAATGCTCCCCTCCAGCACATACCGTGCGCCTAACTCACGCCCCACTTGCTGCACATCAATCGATTTTCCCTTGTATGCAAATGTTGAGTTTCGGGCGATCACAAAAAGATTGTTACTGTGTGAAAGAGCACCGATGATAGTTTCGGTTATCCCGTCGCAAAAATAATCCTGCTCAGGATCTCGGCTCATATTGTTGAATGGCAGTACAGCGATGGAAGGTCCTTTGGGAAGTGCAAAAGCCATTTTGCCCTCCGGGTCAATATCGACGGGGGCGGGAAGATAGTAATAGTTCCAAAATATTGCGGCGGTTATTCCCAATAGAAGGACTACCGCAACCACAGCCGCCCAAAACCATCTCTTTGCCCGCGCTTTCTTTTTCTCTTTGCTTATATCCCGGGGCTCCATCGGGACCTTGAATACCTTTATCGGCTTGGCAATGTTCTTTACAGAATGCTCCCCAAGATACTCATATCCGAGGGCCAGCTTGTTTTCGATCTGTTCGTAGGCGCTTCCCGAAATACAGATACCTCCGCCATCTGCAAGACCCTCTATCCGGGCAGCGATGTTGACTCCATCACCGTAGATCCGGTCTCCCTCCTGGATGACATCCCCGAGGTTCACCCCAATGCGGAACACCATCCTGCGGTTCTCAGGGAGGTCAGCGTTCTTGGACTTCAATATCTGCTGAATCTCCACCGCGCACTGTACAGCATCCACCACACTGGCAAACTCGGCCAGGATATTGTCTCCCGGGGAATCCACAACCCGCCCTTTCCATCGGGTCACGAGGGATGTGGTGGTTTCACGGTATTCGGTTATGGTTTCAACGGTCGCGACCTCGTCATCCCCCATGAGGCGGCTGTAACCTTGAACATCGGCGCTGAGAATGGCTGAGAGCTTTCTCGTAACGTCCTTTGGGTCCACTGGGATACCTCCATAAGGAGCTGAAAGCGAAATTGGACTTCATGTGACAACGCCTCGTCAAAGCAGCAGGTCGAGATCACAGAATCAAAAAGCGTCAAAGAGAGGTTTAGGGCTATGTGATTGAGTTAAGAATTGGAAAAATCGCGCTTTATGCTGGGTATTCAACGTCATTTATCCCGTTGAAGTCAAGGGAAATCTCAGGATTTTGGCGCAGTTGAGAGGTCATGGGATCATAGGAATGCTCTTGGTTTGCTTCTCAAATGGGGCATATTTGCCCTTCGGTATCGAGTGTGGCGCATGCTACCTTTCCTATATAACAGTTGAATTTTGACCCACCTCGGAAACGCAGAAGAGTACGTCTGGTAGTCCTAATCCGTTGGCCGTCTGAAATTCCACTCTTTTTTTCACTGTAACCTCTGTTTCGTTCTTCATCTTCTAATTTCTACGAAAATCGTACGATATACGTCCAGAAGACAAAATCGCCAAATACCAAATCAAATCCCTTGAATTTCCTCAAAACATCCAGTAATCTCTCCTATCATGCTAACCAAAATCATATCAGGCGGCCAAACCGGGGCAGATAGGGCAGCCCTTGCTGTGGCCATTGAATTTGACACTCCCCATGTTGGTTGGATACCCGAGGGCCGAAAAACTGAAGGCAATCGATAATTTTCAACGGAGACAACATTAATCCCATGAAACTCATCGAATATTATACCGTAAACCAAGTGGCGGAGTTCTTTCGTGTCTCGAGATTTTGCATAGTCAATGAGATCCGCAAAGGAATGATCGAGGCTGAACGCTTTGGCCGAAAGAAAATCGTGATCCATAAAACTCAGGTTGAGCGACTGAAGACGCATCGGAAAACCCGCAGGGTAAGGGTCAAGACGCTGCCGCTTAAACCCGGTGAGTATTATGATATAGCCCAGGGAGCAAAAGCCCTTGGAATTACGCCAAGTATTATTTATGCCGCCATCGACCTCGGCAATATCAAGGTTGACTATCTTGACAAGAAGAAGATCGCGATCCATGAAACCCAGATCAAGCGACTGAAATCACACCGGGCAGCTCATAAGACAGAGGTGAAGAAAAAAGCACGGCTCAAGCTTCTGGCAGAAGGGTTCAAGTATTACCGGAACCCGCCACCCGGGGCGCCAAGGGGTAGGCCAAGGCATCCGAGCCCATTTCGGCGCGGTTGGTCTAAGAACGGTATGTATTATGGCGTGACAGCGGTTGAAGCGCTTCGTGAGTGGCAAAGGAGACGAGCAAAAGAGTCTGAATGACTGCCCTGCTTTTCGGCCGCATCAAAATCAACTGCTACAATTGCGTTGATCTCTGGATTCTCCTATCGGTTGGATTTCAAAAAATCAGATCAGATGATTAGGTTTTAGTTATTGTGAAAACGATATGTTCTAATACATACTTTCAATTTCATTTGCATATTTTTCATTAACGATCCTTCGCTTCAACTTCATTGTGGGCGTCAACTCATTGCCTTCAATGGACAACTCTTGCGGTAGAATAACAAACTTCTTGATTGTCTGTACACGGGCCAGTGTTTTGTTGATTTCATCAACCTTGTCCTGGATATAGGCATTAAATTTTTCACACTTAGAAGCTGCGGCGGAGTCTCGTGCAGGGCTGACGGTTTCAGCAGCCGCCACCTGCGCTAGTTTTTCGGGATCCAGCGTAAACAATGCGGTTAAATATCTCCGCTTGTCTCCAATGACCACTACCTGGCTTAAAACCGGAATTGACTTTAACTTTCCTTCCAGAACCTGGGGAGGTATATTTTCACCACCGGCCGTAATTATCAGCTCTTTCTTCCGATCCGTAATTTTAAGAAATCCTCTTTCATCAATTATGCCAATATCTCCGGAATGGAGCCACCCATCTTCATCAATGGTTTCCTTTGTCGCTTCTTCATTCTTAAAATAGCCTTTAAATACATGGCGGCCACGTATCAATACTTCCCCATCGTCAGCAATCTTTATTTCAGTCCCAACAACAGGCGCGCCGGCCCATCCGGTTTCATATTTGAAGGGTTCCGGCAAAGAGCTCGTTCCAGGACCCGTGCATTCACTCATTCCATATACTTCTGCAATGGGAATTCCGAGGCTTAAAAAGAACTCCAATGTATCCATTGAAATTGGCGCAGCAGTAGAAACAAATAACTTGCATCGATCCAGTCCGAGCTTTTCCCGCACTTTGGAGAAAACCAGCTTATTAGCCAAACCGTATAGAAACGGCATGGGTTGGCCTTTCTGGTGCGCATAACCGCCTTCAAGCCCTCTTTTCCTTGCCCATGCTGCGATTTTTTTCTTTAAAGGCGAATTCTGAGCACCGGCAGCCATCATTTTTGCCTGAATTTTTTCCCATACACGGGGGACCCCCGCAAAAAAAGTGGGACGGACCTCCGTAAGATTCTTGCCTAATTGATCAATACTTTCAGCAAACCATACGGTGCATCTAAGGAGATAGGGACTATGAAGACTAATGATCTGCTCGGCAATATGACTTAGCGGAAGATAACTGATAATTTGCTCTTCGGGTCCTGCGTCAAGGGTGTTAAGGACCTGCTTTGCAGTCCATATAATGTTGTCATGACTGATCATAACGCCTTTGGGATTGCCGGTGGTGCCGGATGTATAGATAAGCGTACAGCAGTCGTCAGGGTCCTGGGCTTTTATACGTTCTTCCAGTTCATCTTCAGTAACCGTTTGGGCAAGTTTTGATAATTCTTCCCAGGAATAAACATTTTCATCCGTATCCGAACCATTCATCAGGACAATGGCTTTCAAATCCGGGAGCTGATCGCGGATTTGTTTAAATTTTGCAAGTTGATCTGCATTTTCAACCACGGCGATATTTGCTTCACTGTGTTCGGAAATATATTGGCATTGTTCAGGGCTGTTGGTCGTATAAATGCCACCCGGAACCGCGCCGGCAAATATGCCGGCAAGATCACTGATAAACCACTTAGGACAATTATTACCCAGAATACTTAACCCTTTGCCTTTTTCTAACCCAAGGGCCATGAATGCACGGGCCGTTGTGCGGACCTGAGCATAATATTCTTCCCAGGTCATTTCCTCCCACTCACCATCAATCTTCGTCTTGAGCGCGACTTTATTGCCAAATGAGTCCACAGTTTTTCTTATTTCCTGCATTACCGTTGTTTTCATATACCCCCCTTTATTTTAAAGACTGTTGGTAAATGGTAAAATAAACAAATCAAAACATTGGAGCTGGTAAGGCGATGCTTTAATCATAAGAAATGAAGATATCCTTAATCTATTAGAAAAATATGGTTATATAGTGCCTGAACGAAAACCCCTGTTCAGGCAAAATCCGAATATCGAAAACAGAAATCCGAAACAAATCCGAATATCAAATGATTCAATGTTTTAAACTTAACCACGCCTCTGGCGTGGCGGAAATACTATGTTTTTGTAATTAGGACATTTGTGTTTTGATCATTGTTTAGTATTTCGGATTTCGAATTTCTTGACCGAAAAAACAGGGTTTTCGGTCAAGCACTATATATGGAAAAAATAATTATCGTTATGTCAATTGGAATAAGAAGAGATTCTGTTGCAGTTTGATATCTGTATAAACCATTTTATCTTAAAATTCAAATAAAATAACAGGTTATTATCAAGCAGACAAAAATTCAGGGATAATGTAATAATTAAAACCAATGATTTCAAAAACCCCTTGGGTGAAAAAGGCTTTGGCATAAATTCTGACCGAATGTTTTCAGGTAGAAACAGCTAAACCAGTCTGATTTAAATCCTTATCTTTTGTGAATAGGAGGCTGTCCGAGAATAAACTTCTACTGCGATCGGCTGCAAATCCTGATGGCAGTGTTGCCAAGCCTAAAACGTCCTCAACGTAGGCTACTGCTACACCTACGGCCGTTTTGGTCTTGTCGCCTTGCCCTCAAAATTTTCGCTCGATCTCGCTACGAAGTCATTCTCGGACAGCCTCCTGGCGAAATCTATCTGATTTCTGGATGGACACCGGCCTAAGATTAAGGTAGATGGTGATGTGGGCAAAGATCGAGATTATTCAAAGGCCTCAGGGTCGTTTGGTTGGTGAAACAAGAGGTGGCTTTTATGAAAAAATTTTTCGTTTTTCTGATACTTGTAGCAGTTATCATCACCGGGGGATATCTATGGGTAACCAGGGGTATGAATGCAAAAACGGAAACGCCGAAGTGGTCTACTATAAAGGTTGAAAAAGGATCAATACGCACCGTTGTTTCCTGCACCGGTCAGGTGGTCTCCAACCTTGATGTTGAGATAAAGTGTAAGGCCAGCGGCGAAGTTATAAATCTTCCGTTTGATATCAGTGATCGCGTGAAAAAAGGCGACTTGATTGTTGAAATAGACCCGGTGGACGAGCAGCGAAAGGTAAACCAGGCAAAGGTTACACTTGAATCCTCTCAGGCACGTCTGATCCAAACCAAGGTCAATCTTCAAATTGCCCAAAGAAATCTTGCCATTGAGCGTAAAAGTGCTGAGGCATCCCTGAAATCAGCTGCTGCCGCCGCTAAGAATGCCCGCACCAAAGCAGCCCGTGTTAAAAAACTCTTTAAGAGAAAGATCACTACCCAGGAAAACAAAGAGACGGTCGAAACGGCTGCCATTCTGATGGAAGTCGATCTGGAAAATGCTCGTATACATATAGAGCAGTTGGATATCAAGGCTTATGAACTGGAACTCAAACGTCAGGATATAAGGCTCGCCAGGGCGCAGATAGAGACGGATAAGATAGATTTTTCCCTGGCTGAGCAGCGTCTTAAAGATACTAAAGTGTTTTCTCCTATCGATGGGGTTGTGTCTGAACGAAACGTCCAGTCCGGGCAGATCATTTCCTCGGGGATCAGCAATGTTGGAGGGGGGACTTTAGTGATGGTTCTTTCCGATCTTACGCGTCTGTTTATCCTTGCCTCGGTGGATGAGAGTGATATCGGGAAAGTAAAATTGGGACAAAAGGTAATCATAACTGCGGATGCATTCCTCGGAAAACGCTTTTTCGGAAAGATCGAGAGGATTGCAACAAAAGGGGTCAATATTTCGAATGTTGTGACATTCGAGGTGAAAATCGAGGTACAGGGAAGAGACAAGCAGTTGTTGAAACCGGAGATGACTGCCAATGTTGAAATTGTCGTCTCAGACAAAACGGGTGTCTTAATCGTGCCGTCTGAGGCTGTTTTACGGAAAAAAGGTGATTATATCGTTCGGATAAAGATGGATGACGGCCGGATGGAAGAACGCCGGGTTAAGGTAGGTATCAGCGATGGTGTTATGACTGAAATCACCGAAGGTCTGAATCAAGGTGATACGGTGGCCTTTCGCAGAGGAGAAGCCCAGAGCCGCTGGCGGACCGATTCCTCCAGACGAAACCTCACCTCCAGCAGGGCGATGCGGATGATGATAGGGGGAAGATGACATCATTGATTATCGAAGCAGATTCGCTTGTTAAGACGTATCGACTTGGAGACAGCCTGGTCCTGGCCTTAGACGGGATAGATTTCCAGGTTGAGGAGGGGGAGATGGTCGCGATAAGAGGTTCTTCAGGGAGCGGGAAGTCCACCCTGATGCACATCTTGGGGTGTCTTGAACGGCCTGACTCCGGAACATATATCCTTGAGGGTGAAGATGTGTCCAAACTCCCCCTGGATAGGTTGGCTGAAATTCGAAATCAGCGTATCGGCTTTGTTTTTCAGAGCTTTAACCTTCTCCCCCGCCTGAATGCCTTAGAGAATGTGGAACTCCCGCTCCTCTATGGCGGCAAATCAGAAGCCAAGGATCGGGCAAAAGAGGCATTGCAGATTGTCGGTCTTCAAGATCGAATGTATCACGACCCGACACAACTCTCCGGGGGGCAACTGCAACGGGCGGCCATTGCGCGTGCCATCGTGACAGATCCGGCCATCATTTTGGCGGATGAGCCCACGGGAAATCTGGATACGGCCACCGGAGAAGAAATTATGGCCATTTTTAAAGAGCTCAACTCCAACGGGGGAACTATCATCGTTGTTACCCACGAAGCATCCATTGCAGCGCAATGCGGAAAGCAGGTCCATATCTTAGACGGAAGAATCATCAGTGAAGCACTTTAGTCACCTATTAAGGAGAGGATAAAGCAATGCTCTTCTGGACCATTATTAAGGTAGCCTTCAAAAGTCTGTCTGCAAACAAGCTCAGAACATTTCTGGCGATGTTAGGAATTATCATCGGTGTGGGGGCAGTCATATCCATGTTGGCGTTAGGCGCCGGAGCGCAAAAGCGTGTAATGGAGAGAATTGCGTCCATGGGAACCAACCTGCTGCTGATACATCCCGGTCAACGTGGGTTCAGGGGTGTGATGTCTGATACATCACAGCGGCTGAAACTTTCAGATGCCAAGGCCATACTCGAAGGAATTCCCAATGTGTATCAGGTTGCCCCTGTTGTGAGGGGGCAGGTCCAACTCAAATATTTTAACAGGAATATTGCAATCGGTATGATCGGCTCGTCAACCACCTATTTCCCTGTTCGGAATTTTGAAATTGAGAATGGTAGGGCATTTACCGAAGGAGAGGTAGAGAGAATGGCGAGAGTTGCCGTTCTCGGTCCGGTAACGTCAAAAAACTTATTCGGAGAGGCCAGCCCTGTCAACGAAACGATCAAGATCAAGGGAATTAATTTTCGTATCGTTGGAATAACAAAAGCCAAGGGAAGCCGGGGCAGGCATAATCCTGATGATCACGTGGTCATACCCTATACAACGGCCATGAAACAGCTGCTCGGGGTTGATTTCCTTCATGAGATCGACATCCAGGCTGCTGAGGATGTCAGTCTTAATGAAGTACAAAAAGCAATCACGTCACTTCTTAAAAAACGACACCGTTCCGTTGAAGGGATGCCCGATGATTTCCATATGCATAACCAGGCAGAAATTGTGGAAACTGCGTCGGAAGTGAGCCGGACCTTTACCGTCCTTTTGGGGAGCATCGCAGGGATCTCATTACTGGTTGGCGGTATTGGGATTATGAACATTATGCTTGTCACCGTAACTGAAAGGACCCGGGAAATAGGCGTTCGGAAAGCGATTGGGGCCAAAAACAAGGATATTCTACTGCAGTTTATTATTGAGGCGATTGTCCTGAGCGGGTTCGGAGGGCTGATCGGTGTTGCCTTAGGGATCGGGGCCGCTCAGACGATCGGAAAGTGGACGCAGTTTTTGACGGTCACAGAACCTTCAAGTGTTCTGCTTGCACTCTCTTTTTCCGCGGCAGTTGGGATATTTTTCGGTTATTACCCTGCACGGCGCGCTGCCCAGCTTGACCCGATCGAAGCGCTTCGGTACCAGTAGGCTGGAGCCAGTGTATGGCCCGGCAGGGTTCACGGTCCCGCCATGCGGTGAGGCAGCTTTATTTTCGACATCTAAGATCTATAGCAGATTGTTGAGAGGTAGTTTTTTTGTGAAATCCGAGATCGTTGAATTAGATGGCATTGGCCGTATTTTACTTGAGCGAAGCAGCCGGGCAAAAAACATCAATATTTCCGTAAGGCCCTTCCATGATGTCAGAGTGGCGGTTCCCCATGGCGTTTCCTTTAAAAGAGCCAGGGAGTTTGCCTGTTTCAAGAAGGCCTGGATTCAAAAGCATCTGGCAAATATGAGACAGGTGGAGCAGGATCATCAAATCCTCTCCAAAAACTTTCAACAATATAAACAGGGCCGATGCCCGAAAAATCCTTATAAAGAGGCTGGATGAGCTGGCAAAGAAGCACGGCTTCAAATATAACCGGGTTTTCTGTCAGAAATCAAAAGACGCGCTGGGGGAGCTGCTCATCCAAGAACAATATCAGCCTCAATGCAAAACTTGTCAAGTTGCCTGAAAGGTTGATGGATTACATCATTCTCCACGAACTGGCTCATACCCGTGTCAGAAATCACGGCAAGAAGTTTTACGCCGAGTTGGGACGGCTTTTGCCCGACCAAAAATTATTAGACAGCGAATTGAAGGAATATGGAGCAGGTTTGTTGTGAAAGAAAGGAGACCACTTATGGAAAATGAGATTATCAAACAGATACGCTCCGAGGCCTCGGATATATTTATGAGTTCTGTAGAGGCCGTGAATCCCTATCACGCTGTCAAGCGCTTTGTTAGTGTGGAAGGAGAGAGGCTTGTTGTGGGGACAGAGGACCAGGCTACGGTTGAGCTTGATTTAAGAGAGTATGATCGTATCTCGCTTGTGGGGGGAGGAAAAGCCACGGCCCCCATGGCCAAGGCCATGGAGGAACTGCTCGGCGAGAGGATCAACAAAGGTCTGATCAACGTCAAATACGGGTTTGGAGCAGATCTCGCCTTGACTGAGATTACCGAAGCGAGCCATCCTCTGCCGGACTCGAGCGGTGTAAAGGGGACCACAAAGATCCTTGATTTGCTTCAAACCGCCGGGAGAAAGGACCTGATATTTTCTCTTATATCGGGTGGTGGTTCTGCTTTGCTTGTCCAACCTGCCGGGAAAATCACTCTTTCTGAGATGCAGGCTCTTACACAGAGTCTGCTCGAATGCGGGGCGAGTATCGATGAAATGAATACCGTGAGGAAACATATATCAAACTCAAAGGGGGGGCAGATGGCAAGGGCCGCAATACCGGCAACCACCATCAACCTGATGTTATCGGATGTGGTGGGAGACAGCATGGACGTCATTGCCTCAGGCCCTTTTGTCCCTGACACATCCACATTCGAAGATGCATTGGGGATTCTCAAGAAATATGATTTAAAAGACGTCCCCGCAGCAATTCAGTCTCACTTAGAGAAAGGGAGGGAAGGTCTGATCCCTGAAACGCCAAAGGCAGATGATCCCATATTCCATTCCGTCCATAATTTTATCATCGGAAGTAATATCTTAGCCCTGAAAGCCGCGGAAGATAAGGCCCGGGAACTTGGATACAACACCCTGATCCTCTCCTCTATGGTGGAAGGTGAAACAAGGGAGGTTGCACGGGTTCACACTGCTATTGCCAAAGAGATAGTAAAGACGGGTCGGCCGATCCCTCCTCCTGCCTGCATTATTTCAGGGGGTGAGACCACGGTGACTATCCGGGGAAAGGGCCTTGGCGGGAGGAATCAGGAGTTCTGTCTTGCCGCGGCCCTTGACCTGATCGGGCTTCCACAGAGAGTGGCTTTATTAAGTGGCGGTACGGACGGGGACGATGGGCCAACAAAGGCGGCAGGGGCCATTGTGGACCCACTGACAGTGAGGCGCGGAAAAGAAGCCGGGGCAAAGGCATCTGATTTTTTAGCTAATAACGATGCCTATCATTTTTTTAAAAAGACAGATGATCTCCTGATAACCGGTCCTACTGATACAAATGTAATGGATGTCAGGCTTGTTTTGATTCGATAGACGTCCGGCAGACAATGTTGGTAACCGTTTATTTCCTATTTAGTGCCTGAACGAAAACCCCTGTTCAGGCAAAATCCGAATATCGAAATCCGAAATCCTAAACAAATTCGAATATCAAATGACAAAATGACCGAAACTAAGGGACTGAAAATACGATTTTTTTGTCATTGAGACATTGGTGTTTTGGTCATTGTTTCGTATTTCGTGTTTCGGATTTAGTTGCCCAGTAAACATTGACCTGAACTTTGTCCTGGTGGAGTACAGCCCGGATTGGCATCTCTTCAATTGAATTACCTCCAAGGGATTTCTCATATACGGCACGTTTTTCCTTGCCGGACAGGTGGAGGTAGATCTGACGTGAATCAAGCAGGGCAGGAAGCGTAAGAGTCATCCGGTCATGGGGAGCAGTCACAGGGGTCATGGCCATACAGAGCCTTCCCGAACCCATGTCAAGGGCACCGCTGAGTCGGCTTGCCCGGGGAAACAGGGATGCCGTATGGCCATCCGGTCCCATACCGAGAATCACAATGTCAAATGGCCTGGGAAAGGATGCTAATTCTTCCCCACACTCAGATTCACCGTCTACGGCAGATACATGGCTGTTCTTTAGACCGTGGAAATGGGCCCCCTCTGCCTGATTCTTCATCAGGTGTTCACGGACCGATGCTTCATTACTGTCCCTGTCACTGACCTCAACCCAGCGTTCATCTGCCAATGTGATAGAGACCCTGTCCCATTTTATGAATATCTCCGACAGTGCAGCGAAGAGCGGTACAGGCGTGCTCCCGCCGGAAACAACAAGGGAGGCTTTCCCCCGTTCCGCAACTGCTTTTTGAAGGGCTGCACATATCCGATGCGAGAGTTCTCGACAGAGAGTCTGCTGGTCAGCAAATTCATGAAATTGCGGAACGATCTTCATTGGGGATTCTCATAATGGGGTGTAATTCAAGACTGTTGTCAATATCGGTTTCTTCCTCGCAGGGCTTGAAGGAAAACCTCTTTGGAGTTTAGCTCTTAAGGGCTCCACTGTCCGGACGGCTGGCCAAGGTCTATGATTTCCATACGGTTGGTACCGCCTCTGTGCCCTGCCGAAGGTCCCTGAGTAATAATGACGAGTCCCTCGGTAAGACCGAGCTGGCCAAGCCTCTTACGGGCATAATCTTCCCAGTTTTCAGGATACTCCGGCTCATGCACCGGATAGACACCGTAAGAGAATTGCAGATTCTGACATGTCGGTTCATTGGCGCTTACTCCCGCGATCCAGACGGGAAGGCGGAAACGGGTGATATGTCTTGGTGTTGTCCCGGTTTCGGTGGGAGTAATTACGGCCGTGGGAGTAAGACGTTTTACCGTGGCATGAACACTCATGGATATGAGGTCCTCCACACTTATATCACCCTCTGTCTCAGCGGCAGTAAGGGCCTCACGTACGGGCCGGGCATCGAGATGTTCCTCCGTTATTTGAGCAATGCGGGTCATTACACCCACGGTTTCCACGGGGTAAGTGCCGGAAGCCGATTCTTCGGAGAGCATGATACAGTCAGTGCCGTCCAAGATAGCGTTGGATACGTCCGCCACTTCGGCACGGGTGGGGCGCCGGTTATTGACCATGGACTCGAGCATCTGGGTAGCGGTGATGACAGGTTTTCCCACTAAGTTGGCTTTTTTGATAAGGCCTTTCTGTACCACCGCTATCTCCTCTATGGGGACCTCCACTCCAAGGTCGCCCCTTGCAACCATGATCCCGTCCACCACATCCAGAATTCCGTCGATATTTTCGAGGGCCTGGGAACGTTCTATCTTGGCAATGATAAAGGGATTATAACCTGCCTCGGTTGCCGCTTTCCGCAATGCCAGAATGTCGTCAGGGTGCTGGACAAAGGATTCACCTATTGCATCAACACCCTGCTTGAGGGCAAATTTCAGACACTCGCGGTCCCGATCCGTAAACGCACTGATGCCGAGATCAATGCCGGGGAAGTTGACTCCCTTGTGGGAACGGAGCTGCCCCCCCCACCATTACCTCGCAATGTACCTCCTCGCCATCCACCTTTTCCACTTTGAGCTGAACAAGCCCGTCATTGATAAAGATGGTATCCCCTGGGTGTACTGCTCTGGGCAGGCCTGCAAAACTCATTGAGACACGCTTGGAATTTCCTTCAATCTCACCAGGCACAAGTGTGAAGGCCTGCCCGCGTTCCAATTCGATCGGCTCTTCGGATAGATGACCTATACGCATTTTAGGGCCTGGCAGATCTGCTAATATTGCGACCCGCTCACCCACGGTTTTTGCCGCGGCGCGTATATCTGCTATCAGCTCTTTATGGCTTTCAAAATCACCATGGGCAAAATTAAGACGCGCCACATTCATACCGTTTATAATCATCTGCTCCAGGGTTTCGCTGGACCGGGAGGCAGGACCGATTGTGCAGACGATCTTGGTTTTTTTTGTGGGCAAATTCATGATTCTATCTCCTTACTGAGCGTGCAGGGGTTGATTGACGGTTTTCAGATATCTCCGTCTGTGTGTGGCCCTGTCTTCTATCAGGTAATATACTCCTACCTTGACAAAATCCTGAATGAACATCCATAAGAAGTTGTATACCCAGACAAGGCCGATTAATGCCCACGGCAAAGGTGGAACCAGCCAGCCAAAGGCACACATGAGCATTGCAAAACCCTGGGTGCCCACGATGGCGCAGAACAGCGGCCACGAGGGAAATGGCGGTGTAAAGAAAAACTTTTTTGTGCGTGTTACAAAGAGCATCAGATGCCCGCCCGCCACGAGTTGGAGGAAGAGCATGGTCTGGAGATGGGGTTTGTCTATCCGTATCCATTGCTGCCACTCGGGATTTTTCAGCCACTCCCATCCGATGAGGAGTAGACCAAAGGTTTCGGCAACGGCAAGCAGCCCGAGGACTGAAGATATGGACAGGACCCTGCTCATCTGCCATCGCACCGGTTCAGGATCGATACGGGTATTGTCATAGGCAATGGTCATGATGGGAATATCATCCAGCAGGGCCAGGACGATGATCATTACTGCTGTGAGGGGTGTGAAATTGAACGATAACATTGCTAATACGACAAAGAACATGATATCGATAGTCATTGCGATACGGTAGATGGTGTAGCTCATCATTCGCTCAAAGATCTGCCGAGCCTCTTCGATTGCCTTGATGATGACAGATAGACCGGGTTCGGTAAGTATCAGAGCAGCCGCGGCACGGGCCGCGTCAGTGGCGCCGGACACTGCAATACCAGTGTCCGCCTGTTTCAGGCCGGGGGCGTCGTTTACACCGTCACCGGTCATGGCAACGAGATGCCCCCGGTCCTGGAGGGCCTTGACAATAGCGTATTTATGTTCCGGGAACACCTCGGCAAAGCCGTCGGCGTCTTCAATTTTTTGTCCTGCCTCCGGGCTTAGATGGGCTGGGTCCACATCGTCTTTAAAGAGTTCCGTAGCCGCCTGGATGTGCGTGCCCATACCTAACTGACCGGAGATCTCCGATGCAATGGCAACATTGTCGCCTGTGATCATGTGGACCTTGAGCCCATGTTTCTTGGCCTGGGCTATGGTTTCAGCGGAATCGTCCCTGGGGGGATCAAATAGAGGCAAGATACCCGAATAGTCCCATCTGCCCTCTATCCTGGACTCTGCCACGCTTAGCGTGCGATAACCCTTTGCGGCCATTTCATTAACGACCCTGTCGGCCCTGTTCCGGGTGTCATCGTTCACATCACACAGGTCTAAGATCACCTGCGGAGCTCCTTTGGTATATTTGATGGTCTGACCGTCAGGGTCTGTCACCGTACCCTCGGTACGTTTCCCTACGGGATCGAAGGGGATAAATTCGGTCTGGTTGAAATTATCAAGGATAGACTTGTCTTTAAGGGCGTCAATTACGGCCATGTCGATGGCATCCCGGTTCTCTGCCTTTGAGGCAAGGGCCCCGGATAGAATCAACTCTTCAGTGTTTTTTGCTCCAAACAACACAGGCTCGCCCAAGGTCAGCTCGTTTTTCGTAAGGGTGCCTGTCTTGTCAGAGCATAGGATGTCAACCCCGGCCATCTCTTCAATGGCCTGCAGACGTGAGACAATGGCCTTGTCTTTAGAGAGGGATAGCGCCCCCAGGGCCATGGTTACTGAAAGCACCGCGGGCATGGCCACCGGAATCGAGGCTATAACCAGGATCAGGATGAACTGAATAAGCTCAAGGGCAGGTTCTCCACGATGAAGCTCCACTGCAATCAGTATAATACTCAACCCCACAGCGACAAAGATCAGGAAGTCCCCTATCCGCATCACTGCCTTCTGGAAGTGGGACACTGCCCCTGCTTCTCCCACCAATTTGGCGGTTCGGCCAAAAAATGTGTTGCTGCCGGTGCCTGTCACCAAGGCGACCATTTCCCCCTGCTTGGCCACGGAGCCTGAGTAGGCAATGTCTCCGGCCTTCTTGTTCACCGGCAACGACTCACCGGTCAGTGCAGACTGGTCTATGCTAATGTACCCGCCCTCGATGAGTTTTACGTCTGCCGGGATGATGTCGCCCAACCGCAGCCGGACAATATCGCCCGGCACAAGGTTCGCGGCCTCCACCTCTCCCCATTTGCCTCCCCGCAGGACCCTGGCTTTGAGCGCTAATCCCGCTTTGAGAGCGGCTAAAGCATTCGAGGCCTTATACTCTTCCCAGAAGCCAATGCCAGCGTTGAAAACCAAGAGGACCCCGATGATAACTACATCCACCCAGCGCTTCACCACAACTGAGAGGATCAGGGCTACTTCGATCATCCAGGGTATAGGTCCCCAGAAATAACCTAAGAAATTGAGAAGGGGGCTCTCTTTTTGTTCTGCCAGGGCATTTGGTCCATACTGCTCAAGACGCTTTCGGGCCTCATTCTCTGATAACCCTTCACTGCTTGACGAGAGAACCTTAAAAAGTTCCTCAGGGCTCGCATCTTCGGCCTCTTTACTACTGACCTGTTGTGTCTCCACGGTTGCCCTCCTTTGCCTCAATTCCCCAACCCGGATAAACCGGGAAAATGCCTAAAGCGAACTAAAGTGATCTAAAGTTTACCCCGTTAAATGCGAAGCCCTATTTAACTGGGGTGCCTAAAGCTGGTGTTTGTTTTTTATTCGATGTTGGACGTTCGATGTTCGATGTTGGACGTTCATCTTTTCTAAATCCCTGCGCCCTTGAATGCAGCATGAACAATCGCTATGGCTTCTTCAAACACCTTTTCCAGGTGGTCTTTCCCTTTGAAGCTCTCGGCGTATATCTTATTAATGGCCTCGGTCCCTGAGGGCCTGGCCGCAAACCAGGCGTTTTTTGAGACCACCTTGAGACCGCCGATGGGGGCTCCGTTTCCCGGAGCATTGGTGAGTTTGGCAATGATCTTTTCTCCGGCCAGCTCTTTTTCCGTAACCATATCCGGAGATAATTTTCCCAGGGCGGTTTTCTCTTCGGGAGATGCAGCTATGTCAATCCGTTTGTAAAAAGACTTACCGAGTTTCTCTTCTAAATTGCTGTACAGTTCATCGGGGTAGCGGCCCATTTTCGCAGTTATTTCCAAGGCGAGAAGGCCCATGATGATACCGTCCTTGTCTGTGGTCCAAACAGTGCCGTCTTTTTTGAGGAAAGAAGCCCCTGCGCTTTCTTCACAGCCAAATCCAAAAGAACTGTCGAGGAGTCCGTCTACAAACCACTTGAAACCCACAGGCGTTTCGCAGAGTCTGCGCTTCAGGGATGAGGCCACACGGTCAATCATGGAACTTGAGACTAATGTTTTTCCTATGGCGGCTTTGGGATTCCAGTCAGGGCGGTGCTGGAAGAGGTACCAGGCAGCTACAGAAAGATAGTGGTTGGGAGTGAGTAAACCGGCGCCCCGGGTCACAATGCCATGACGATCGGCGTCAGCGTCATTGCCGAAAGCGACATCAAACTTGTCTTTGAGCCCTATCAGATTTGCCATGGCGTAAGGCGAGGAGCAGTCCATACGGATCTGTCCATCCTTATCAACGGTCATAAACCCGAAGGTGGGATCAATGATCTGGTTTACCACCTCTATATCAAGTCCGTATCGTTCCCTGATAGGCCCCCAAAAATTAATACCCGCACCGCCCAAGGGATCTACGCCCGCCTTCAGCCCCGCGTCGGCTATGGCTTTCATATCGATGATGTTTGCCAGATCTTCCACATACGGGGTTATATAGTCGTGTTCAAAGGTGGTGTCTGCGGAAAGTGCCTTCTTGTAGGAGATCCTCCGCACGTGCTTGATTCCGTCGCGTAAAAGCTCGTTGGCCCTCTGTTCGATAATACGGGTGGTATCTTTATCTGCCGGGCCGCCCTGGGGAGGGTTGTATTTAAAACCTCCATCGGCGGGGGGATTGTGGGAGGAGGTGATGACGACGCCGTCTGCCAGACCGCTTTTCTTTCCACGGTTGTAAGTCAGGATAGCGTGGGAGATGACCGGCGTGGGCGTATAGCCACCTCCCTTTTGAATCATTACGGTAACCGAGTTGGCAGCAAAGATCTCTAAGGCGCTCGCCATGGCCGGTTCTGACAGGGCATGGGTGTCTATGCCCATATACAGGGGGCCGGTGAAACTCTGGGTATTTCTATATTCGCAAATGGCCTGGGTAATGGCGAGGATATGATCTTCGTTAAAGCTGCTTTTAAGAGCTGATCCCCGATGGCCGGATGTGCCGAATGCAACCCGCTGTGCCGGATCAGAGACATCGGGTTTGTTGGTGTAATAGGCGGTGATAAGCTTAGGGATATTCTCGAGAAGCGAACGCGGAGCGGGTTTTCCTGCAAGTTTGGACACAGGCATGAGATACCTCCGAAAGACAGTTTGCCAAGGTTATCTGTATTTTTAATAGTCTAATTTATTTTTATGGGCAATGCATCTACAAAAAATGTTTGGCTCGGACAATATCAAGGGTTTGACAAGATTCTTTATGAAGTTTTTCAAATGGTTTTCCGCCTTTATCGATTGCATTCCCTAAAATCGCTTGTTGAAAGGAACTTTAAGGGCGATTGAATCAGCGCTGTGGTCATTTTTTGCTTGCATTTCGTTACGTTATTGTTTATAAAGATCTGATTCGTTAGATCTGTCCACTTGAAATCATCGGGCGGAGTCAGGAGAAGGCCCGGGTAATTTTCTGAGACCAGAGGGGATTCGAACTTGAGGGTTTTAAAACGTTAAACCCTTATCCTCCGGTAGAGCGATAACGTATTTAATGTCTGAACGAAAAAATACAAGGGTTTCGATCGGACACTGTTTAGAAGGATAACCTCAAAGATCTGTTTCTTTAACACAATATATTCAATTGCGTTGATAATTTAAATGAAGATTTTATGAGGCATCTTGAGAAGTGGCCCTTTACTTCGGATGCCTTATTTTCTTTGATGGACAGTTGAGATGAGAACTTTTTCAATCCATTTGAAAGATAAATCGGTCGAGCAGCTTGAGGCAGAATCCCTGTCTGCCCGGGATGCTCTGGAATATCTGAAGGTTGGAGGGTTAGACAGGGTCGTGGCCGTAAAGGTTAACGGGGAGCTCCACGATCTATCAACAGAGATAGAAACCGAAGTCGAACTGGAGCCTGTCTATGTAGCCTCCGAGGATGGCCTCGAAATACTCCGGCACAGCACATCTCATGTGATGGCAATGGCTGTTAAGGAACTTTTCCCGGGTGTAAGGGTCACCATAGGCCCGTCCATTGAGAATGGGTTTTATTACGATTTTGATTATGATCGTCCGTTCAAGGAGGATGATCTCCCCGGAATTGAAGAGAAGATGAAGGAGATCATCAAGGCCAATCTTCCATTTACCAGAAAAGAGATAAGCAGCCGGGAAGCGGTTGATCTTTTCAAAGGCCAGGGCGAAGATTATAAAATCGAATTGATCAATGACCTCGGGGTTGAGAGCGTCTCTGTTTATACCCAGGGCAGCTTCACGGATCTGTGCCGGGGGCCGCATATCCCTTTAACGGGGCTGATTAAGGCCTTTCAACTGACCAAGGTGGCAGGCGCTTACTGGAGGGGCGATGAAAACCGGCCCATGCTGAGCCGGATCTACGGTGTGGCCTTTGCCGATAAGAAGAGTTTGAAAAAGCACCTGCACAGACTCGAAGAGGCCAAAAAGAGAAACCACACCAAATTAGGGCCCCAACTCGGGCTTTTCAACACCTATGAAGAGATTGGGGCCGGGATGATCGTATGGCATCCTAAAGGCGCTATGCTGAGGCATCTTTTGGAAGAGTTTGAGATAAAGGAGCATTTGAGAAGAGGCTATGAATTGGCGAGGGGCCCTCAGATCTTGAAGACTGAACTGTGGAAAAAATCAGGTCATTTCGAGAATTACCGGGAGAATATGTATTTTACAGAGATTGATGAGCAGTCCTACGGCATCAAGCCGATGAACTGTCTTTCCCATATGCTCATTTATGGCTCCAAGTTGAGAAGTTACAGGGATTTGCCAAAGCGTTATTTTGAATTAGGCACGGTCCACCGGCATGAACGTTCAGGTGTCTTGAACGGCCTTTTCAGGGTTCGGGAGTTTACCCAGGATGATGCCCATATTATCTGCACACCGGAGCAGCTCAACAGTGAGATAAAAGGAGTCCTTGATTTTGTAAAGGAGATGATGGGCATTTTCAATTTCAAGTATGACTTGGAGATCAGCACCCGCCCTAAAAAATCGATCGGCACAGATGAAGACTGGGATCTGGCTACAAAGGCCCTGATCGAAGCCATGGATGATGATCATCTTCAGCATGAGATTAATGAGGGAGACGGGGCCTTTTACGGTCCTAAGATTGATGTCAAACTCGAAGACGCATTGGAAAGAAAGTGGCAGTGTGCCACCATACAGTGCGATTTTACGCTTCCTGAAAAGTTCGATCTCCATTATATTGGCAAAGACGGCGAAAAACACCGGCCCGTAATGATCCATCGGGTCATTTTAGGGGCCATTGAGAGGTTTATTGGGATCCTGATAGAACACTATGCAGGCGCATTTCCCACATGGCTTTCACCTGTGCAGGCTACCATACTTACAGTAACCGACAGGAATATATCCCACGGGGAGAAGATGCTGGGGGCCTTGAAAAATGCGGATATCAGAGTTGAGGCCGATTTCAGGAATGAGAAACTGGGTCTTAAGGTTAGAGAGGCCCAAATGAAGAAGATCCCATATATGTTGATTATTGGGGATAAAGAATGCGATAATAACGGGATAACCCCGAGGCAGAGGAGTGGTCAAAATCTTTCGCTTATGAGTGTGGAGGAGTTTATTGACCTGATTGTTGAAGAATCTAAACAGAGGAGGTAATGACCATAAGAAAGAAAACTGATGATGTCAGGATAAACGAACGGATCCGTTCGAGTTCAGTGCGATTGATCTCTGCTGAAGGAGAGCAATTAGGTATCTTATCGGTTCGTGATGCCATACAAGTGGCTAAAGAGGACGGACTTGACCTTGTGGAGGTTGCGCCCAATTCAGATCCCCCGGTTTGTCGGGTTATGGACTATGGAAAATTCCGTTACCAGGCTGCCAAGAAAGTGCAGGAGGCGCGGAAGAAAAGCCGGGGCGGCCAGATGAAAGAGATTAAACTCCGACCCCACACCGAGGATCACGACCTGGGCTTCAAGATCAAGAACCTGAAGAAATTTCTTTACAAGAAACACCGGGTTAAAATAACGGTCTTTTTCAGGGGAAGAGAGATGGCCTATATGAGTGCCGGAGAGGCACTGCTGAAGAGGGTAGCTGAAGAGATATCTGAGGATGGAACAGTAGAACAGCCTCCTACCAGGGAGGCTAGAAATAGAATGACAATGGTCATTATCCCAAAATAATTAATTCCGGGAATGCAGACCTCGTTAAGTGGTTATAATAGCATAATTTTGTGTTATCTGGCTGCAAATTGGATATTCAAAATGGTTGAGGTCCTAAACCGCTCAACTATTTGACGAGATCTGAGATGGAGGTAAGAAATGCCAAAGATCAAGACAAACCGTGGTGCGGCCAAGAGGTTTAAGGCCACGGGTTCGGGTAAGATTGTGAGGAACAAGGCTTTTTCAAGTCATATCCTCACCAAAAAGAGTACAAAGAGAAAGCGGAATCTTAGAAAATCGGGGTTGGTAGATTCAACCAACTTGAAACAGGTAAGGAAGCTGATTCCCTACCGTTAAACGATTTATTTCGAAACATGAAACTGAAAACTCGAAACTTGGAGATATTCTTTTAATATCTTTCCGTTTTTGCGGTTAGGGGAAGTTCCGGCGGTGAGACCTTAGCGATTCTCCGACGAACGTTGAAAAGATAAAAGATCTTCATTCTTCTGTTTTTCCCAATTTCAAGTTTCAAATTTCAAGTTTCAAATTTTATTCAATACAACAAAAGAGGTTTGAAAATGCCAAGAGTAAAGAGAGGCTTTAAGGCCAGGAAAAGACGAAAAAAGATATTGAAGGCGGCGAAAGGTTACAGGGGAGGGCACAGCAAACAGCTAAGGACCGCTGATACGGCTGTCAGCAGGGCCGGAATGTATGCGTACCGCGACCGTAGGACACGGAAGCGGGAGTTTCGCAGCCTATGGATTATAAGGATCAATGCCGCAGCAAGGGAAAATGGCCTGTCGTACAGTCGTCTGATTGGCGGTCTGCAAAAGGCGGGTATTATCTTAGATCGAAAGGTGCTTGCTGATATGGCTGTAAATGATCCAACGGGATTTTCCCGGTTGGCAACTATTGTCCAGTAGTCTGCTTCATATTCCCGATAGATAATCTGATGAAAGAACAACTCCTTGAACTGGAAGAACGTGCCTTAAAGGAAATTGCGGCAGTCGATGATCCGGCTGAACTCGAAAACTTCAGAATCAAATATCTCGGTAAAAAGGGCCAACTCACCTCGATAATGAAGAATGTTGGTGGGTTACCGCCTGATGAACGTCCCAAGATTGGAATGTTTGCCAACCTTGTAAAGACAAATCTGTCTAAGCGCTTTGGGGAGGCAAAAGATTCTCTACTCTCCGGAAAGGTGAGCCGAGACGGATTCATAGACGTTACGCTTCCTGGCAAAGAGCCCATCATTGGGCACCTGCATCCCATAACATCGGTAATAAAAGAGGTCTGCCAGATTTTTTCGAGGATGGGATTCAGGGTGGTAAAAGGACCCAATGTAGAATTGGATTATTATAATTTCGAAGCCCTCAACATCCCCAAAGACCATCCTGCCAGGGACATGCAGGATACCTTTTACATCTCCGATAATGTTGTCTTGAGGACCCACACCTCTCCCATTCAGGTCCGTGTTATGGAAACCCGGCAACCGCCTGTGAGTGTCATTGCGCCCGGAAAGGTCTATAGACGCGATTCAGACGTTTCGCATACTCCGATGTTCCACCAGGTGGAAGGGCTTTTGGTGGATAAGAACGTCAGTTTCGGTGATTTGAAGGGAACTCTCACAAGCTTTGTCCACCAGATGTTTGGCAATGACACCGGGCTTCGTTTCAGACCCAGCTTCTTCCCCTTTACAGAACCGAGCGCTGAGGTGGATATCCTCTGTGTATTATGCGGAGGCAAAGGATGCAGGACCTGCTCACAGACCGGATGGTTGGAGATATTGGGTTCCGGTATGGTTGATCCTGAAGTTTACCGGTTTGTTGATTATGACGCCGATGTTTACTCCGGTTTTGCCTTCGGGATGGGCATTGAGAGGATTGCCATGCTCAAATACGGGATAGATGATATCCAGTTGTTTTTTAAGAACGATATGCGGTTTTTGAGGCAGTTTTGAATGCATTCAGGGAATTAATCCCACAATTCTGAAGGCACATATGAAGGTAAGTCTAAACTGGATAAAAGAATATGTAGATGTTGAGATGCCACCTGATGATCTTAGCCATCTCTTGACCATGACGGGCTTGGAAGTGGAAGGTCTTGAGGCTGTCGGTCAAGGTCTTGATGATATTATCGTAGCTAAGATTATGAAAGTTGCGCCTCATCCCAATGCGGACCGTCTATCTGTTTGCACTGTGGATACCGGACGGGAGAGGATAGAAGTTGTCTGTGGGGCCACCAATGTTGCAGAGGGTGCCCTATCGCCATTGGTCCTGGCTGGGGGAAAACTCCCGGACGGCACCCGGATGAAAGAAGGCCGGATAAGGGGAGAGATCTCAAGAGGGATGCTCTTGGCCGAGGATGAGTTAGGTCTCACGGATGACCATTCCGGCATAATGATTCTCGCCCCGGACCTGACTCCCGGGGCATCGTTTTCTTCGGCGCTCTCATTTCCCGATTGGGTTTTTGACATAGGTATTACGCCAAACCGCCCTGATTGCGCCAATGTAATCGGGATAGCAAGGGAGATTGCGGCTGTAACAGGAAAAAGGCTCAGGAAACCGGACATTGAGCTGGAGGAGAGCGGGCCGGCAATTGAGGACCTCACAAGCATAACGATCCTGGACCCTGATGGTTGTCCCCGTTACGTTGCAGGTATTATCCAGGATGTTGAATTGGGATCGGCCCCCTTCTGGATGAGATACCGGCTTTATCAATCCGGGATCAGAAGCATCAGCAACTTGGTTGATGTGAGTAATTATGTGATGTTAGAGATGGGTCAACCCCTGCATGCCTTTGATTATGACCGTCTGAGGGAGAACAGGATCGTGGTCAGACGGGCGGATAAAGGGGAGACCTTTACTACTTTAGATGGAGAGACCAGGAGACTTAATCACGAAAACCTCATGATTTGTGATGGGGAGCGGGCCGTGGCCCTCGCCGGGATCATGGGTGGACTCAATTCGGAGATCTTTGCCGTAACCCGGAATGTTTTGGTTGAAAGCGCTTTTTTTGACCCGGTCACCATTCGCAGGGGCTCAAAGAATCTGGGCATTTCCACAGAGGCCTCCTATCGTTTTGAAAGAGGCGCTGATATTGGGGGGGCTACCTCTGCCCTCAAGCGGGCCGTTTCTCTTGTGTACCGGTTGGCAGGAGGAAAGGTCGCCAGGGGAATCATAGATAATTATCCTAAAACCCTTATCCCGCCTGTTATTCATTTCCGGAAAGACAAGACGAATCGAATTTTGGGCACCTCCATTTCAAAGAATGTCATGAAGGGGTATTTTGAGGCGCTTGAGATGGAGGTCCATGATGTAAATGAGAATGAGCTGAAGGTCAAACCACCATCTTTCAGGGTGGACATTAAGAGGGAAGTGGATCTGATTGAAGAGGTTGCAAGGTTGTATGGGTTCGACAAGATACCTCCTACCTATCCGAGTGTCAGACCTTCAGAAGAAGGGGACGCTCCCGAAATCAAGGTCCGGGATCGGATAAGATCAATAATGATAGGTTTAGGTTTCAGTGAAATCATTACTTATAGCTTTATCTCACCTGATTGTGCTGATATGCTTGGTGCTGAAGAGAATAGCGATTTGAGGTTATTTACAAGCCTCATGAACCCCCTTACGGTTGATCAGTCTGTGCTCAGGACCTCTCTAATCCCAGGGTTAATGACCACGGTCAAAACCAACATGCTTCATGAGGGCAGGGGTCTGAGGCTTTTCGAGTGGGGTAAGACGTTTATCCGGAAAGAGGGAGATCAGCAGCCCATTGAAAAGATCTATCTGGCCGCGATAATGACCGGTTTGTGTCAGGAAAAATCATGGCACGATGATGAGAGGCATTGCGATTTCTATGACATAAAGGGCGCGGTGGAGGGCCTTTTGAAGGCCTTAGGTCTTGGGGGTGTTCATTTTCAGAGGGAAAACGGTTTTCCGGGACTTGACCCGGAGGTTTCATCAGGGATATACTGTTGCGACGGACTCATCGGACAGGTGGGGAAAGTCGATTCAAGTGTGATTGAGGCCTATGATCTGAAAAACGAGAGGGCATATCTTTTTGAACTCGATGTAGAAGCCCTATTGACGCTCCTTTCCGTGACAAGAGAATTTCACCCTTTTCCCAAATTTCCAGCTGTGTTCAGGGATATGTCCATTCTCGTAGAAAGACGGATAGAGAGTGCAAAAATTATTGAGATTATCAGGAAAGAGGGGGGCGAGCTGTTAGAGTCTGTCCAGATTTTTGACCTTTACGAGGGAGAGAAGATCGATCCCTCAGAAAAGGCCATAGCATTCAGGATATCCTATAGATCTGCTCACGAAACCCTTGAAGGTGAAAAAATAAATAGTTTGCATGAGTCCATTATTGATAAGATCAGGCATGAGACCGGGGGAAGATTGAGGGAGGGCTGAGACAGTGGTCCAGATTCCTGACAACAGACGATATTTCCGTATTGGAGACGCGAGCCGTATTGTTGGTGTTGAGCCATACGTCCTGAGATACTGGGAGAGTGAATTTCCTCAACTGAAGCCCAGTAGGGCTGACTCCAAACAAAGGACCTACCAGAGAAAGGATTTAGAAACTCTTCTTGAGATAAAGAGGCTGCTCTATGAGGAGAGAATGACCATTGAGGGTGCCAGACTGCGGCTTAAGGAGAAAAAGTCCAAAAGATCAACTGTTTCGTACCCCTTTGTTCAGGAGATAAGGGGAGAATTGCACGAGATATTGGAGATACTCAGATAGTGTCTGAACTAAAACTGTCTTTTTCGCCCATATCTGCGTCAGACTCAAATTTTAATCCTCGAAATACTCAATATATTCCTGCGGTTAAAATTTTCGTATTCCTTGATCTGAACGAAAAATCCTAGTTTTCGTTCGGACACTATATAGGGATTTCGTTCCAGTTTATGGTGGAAGCGGCAGCCTGCGGCGGCCAATGAGACTTTGGATTCAGAACAAAGCTCTAAAACTATCCCTTATTTATCTTGTCACGAAGAACACCAGATGTCTTAAAGACAACCACTCTCCTTGCCCTTAACTGGAGATCTTCAGTAGTTTGAGGATTTCTGCCCCTCCTTGCTGATTTTTCTTTGACTACGAATTTGCCGAAACCACTGATCAGGAGGTCTTCCCCATTTTCCAGGGTCTGTTTGATGATCTCAAGGAGACCCTCCGCAACAGTTCGGGATTGACTTTTACTGAGTCCGACCTGATGATAAATATTGTCAATGATGTTTTCTTTGGTCAGGGCCACCTTTGATCCTCCTTATCCTATGGCGTATGGTAAAGTCAGATAAGTCTCAAATTTTCAGGGAGAAATATGACTTATACTGGCATTGGTGTCAAGTATTTTTTGTCTGCAAAAATTTTTCTTTTAATTTCTCATTTACAAATTCTGGAACAAGCCCGCTAATGTCCCCTCCAAAACTTGAGGCTTCCTTTATGATTGTGGAACTGATGTAGAACCATTTGTAGTCGGTCATCAGAAAAACAGATTGGACATCCCTATTCAATTTTCTATTCATGAGCGCCATCTGGAATTCGTATTCAAAGTCAGAGAGGGCCCGGATCCCCCTCAGGATTATGTTTGATTGCTTTTCAACTACATAATCTACCAATAACCCATCAAAGGTGTCCACTTCTATGTTTGGCTCGTTTTGTAAGGCCTGTTTAATCATAGATATCCTCTCTTCAATGGAAAAGAGGGGGACCTTTTTAGGATTCTTCAAAATGGAAATGATCAACTTGTCAAAGATCTCCAGACCCCGTTTTACAATGCTCAGATGCCCATTAGTAATAGGGTCAAAAAAGCCGGGATAAATAGCAGTTTTTTTACACATTCTTAAGCCTCATCCAACTCTCGCTAAGTGGTTGATATAATAAAAACCGGAATTACGTCCCGCCAATCGCGGGATTAGGAATTTAGGTATTAAGGAATTGAGGAATTAAGAACAATCTCCTTAACGTAATCCATGAATCCCGAACCCTGAGTGGAAACTAAGCAGGTTGCAAAAAGTTAAACCCTTTTCAATACCGTCGGAAACCCTTTCTATTACTGCCTTACCGGGCATTGTAAAAAAAACTTGCGTTTTTTTCACAAAACTCAATTGGTAACTGTCAAATTTCGAGAATCCCTCAATCCCTCGATTCCTAAATCCCTGAATTCATAAATACTTATTTTTGTATCTCCGTATACCCGGGTATCCACCATCTCAAGGTTAGGAAAAGAGAGGGGCAGGCTCGCGGCCTTACTTGATTCAGCAACTACCCGTGCCCCGTTTGAAAGCCTTTTCCCCTTTGAAAGTCCTGTAAGTATTGGGGATTCCAGATTCTTGGAGTAAGGTGGATCAAGAAAAACAAGATCAAATTGTTTCATCAAAAGGGGGTGCCCCCAGGGTATCCCTCTTGTTAAATCCCAACGAAGGGTCATCCCTGAATCCCCATAACCGCATAAGTCAATATTTTTCTTAATCAAGTCAATGGATTCCCGGAGTTTATCAATGAAAACGGCATACCCTGCGCCTCTGCTCAGCGCCTCTAAGCCAAGACTTCCAGTCCCCGAAAAAATATCAAGAACGCTGAGTCCCGAAAGATCCTGTCCCAATATATTGAAAATGGCTTCTCGAACGCGGTCAGAAGTGGGCCGGATCAAGAGACCTTTTGGGGTTGAGAGAGTTCGGCCCTTTACCCGGCCTCCGGTAATCCTCATCTTACTCTTTTTCAACTGTAGGAGTTTCTTTTAAGAGAGTGTCCTCCCTGGTCCCCTTTTTCCTGATACGATACAGGGTAATGACAGGACCCGACAAGATGTACATAAGCATGATGAAAAAAAGCATAATCTTGGGTTTATACGCTACAACTATAAACACTAAAATGGTTGCCACCAGGACATTAAACGGTTTTTGTTTTTTCAGCTGAAATTCTTTGAAACTGGGATAGAGTATGGAACTCACCATCAAAAAGGATAAAATGTAGACCAATATAATGATCATAATATGCCTTGATTCTGGCAGCCCCCCTACAGCCGTTGTGAAGAGAACCAGGGAAGCTATAAAGCACGCCGCTGCGGGGATAGGCAACCCTTTGAAGAACTTGGGATCGACATAGTTTTTTTGCACGTTAAATCGGGCAAGCCTCAAGGCGCCGCATATTACATACATAAAGCAGGCTAACCATCCCAACCGACCGAATGGCTCCAGCGCCCATTGAAAGGCCAGTATCCCCGGGGCAACCCCGAAGGCAACTAAATCTGACAAGGAATCGTATTCAGTGCCGAACAGGCTGGTAGAGTGGGTGAGTCGTGCTATCTTCCCATCAAGACCGTCAAAGACGCATGATATGAGAATGGCAATTGCAGCGGTTTCATACCGCCCCTGTATAGCGGCAATTATGGCAAAAAAGCCGCTAAACAAACTGGCGGAGGTGAAAAGGTTGGGGAGTATATAAATTCCCCTCTTTCCACTTCCCTTCGGTCTTCTTTTTCGCTTTGGTTTCATGATATAGGCTTCAAGAAAATGTTTTAGTTTTCTTGAGAAAGTACTTTTTTGTTTTTAAATCATCAATCATCAATCAACAATCATCAATCCTATAGGTATCCTATGATGGTTTTACCTGCTTTGACTTTTTGATCTACCTGGATGGTTGTTTTGGTCCCTTCGGGCAGATAGACCTCTAATCTGGAGCCAAACCGTATAAGGCCGAATCTCTGAGCGGTGCTTACACGATCTCCTTTTTCAATCCAGCATGCTATTCGTCTCGCGATAAGACCCGCGATTTGTACAAAAACAATCTTTTTTGCATCGGAAGTCTGTAAGGCTATTTCGTTTTTTTCGTTTTGTTTTGAGGCCTTGTCAAGGTTTGCGGAAAAGAACTTGCCAGGGTGATATGTGATCTTTTCTATGGTTCCCCTTATGGGAATCCGGTTCACATGGACATTGAAGACCGACATAAAGATGCTGATCTTAATTGACGCCTTCCCTAAAGGGTTGTTGCTCCCTTTGAGATGCAGGACCTCCAATATTGTGCCGTCAGCAGGTGTCAGCACCGCGTTACTGGCATCAGAGATCGGACTGCGTTTAGGATCCCTGAAAAAAAAGATAATAAAAAGAAGGACAATGCCCGCAAGAATCGAGATGAAAAAAAGACCTATGCAGACAAAAAGGAAGGTCAAACCACCACTGATAACTATAAAAGGGATCCCTTCCTTTGCCACCGGCCATTTGTTGTTAATGCGAGAGTCTTTCAATTTATAACTTGCTGGTATTTAACCTGTATAGCCAAACTTTGTCTGAAATCGATAGCTTATGGGGTAATCCGCAAAGCGAAGCGACGTTAAATTTTTCGTAACCTTATATTCTTTTAGAGTCCTTTTGTCAATCCTCTTTCTCTACGATGAATCGCGCTATCTGGATTGGGGCCATTTAAGGTGGAAAAAAGAAAGACCTGAAAAGGTAGAAACCCACGAACAGAAGAAGAGCTCACGATCAAAGCAAAATGGGTCCGCAAGTTTATTTCTGGAAAGGGTTTGAAAGACGCCGTAAAATGATTAGCATTGAGGCGAGCTATAAAACCCCTGTTTCGAGCCATTTTTCCTGATGGCTTCATAGGGCGCCTTGGGATTTCATGGAAAACTCAGCAAAATAAGGAGGTTGTCAATACTTATGGTGAATTATTACGAGGATGAGGAAGCGAAATCCAAACCAGTTCCGAAGAGAATCTACATGATCATAAACGATGAAAAACATTACATCGATCCTGAAATTGTCAAGAAATACAACCTGGAGGGCGATAAAGTCACTTTCTTTTCAGGGAGAAAACTTCATGTCGAGAAAGGTTGAAACTTTTTTCCATCTGACCCGAAAGCTGATGGGAGCCATTTATGGTAATTAGCTCTATTTATTTCGGGCTAAAATAGCAGCAAATAGAGAACGAAAGGAACCGCATGTTAATGGAAAAGATACGCAATTGCACATGGGAACAATTCGAGGAGATAATCAGAAAAGCGATCGACTCTGATTTTGCATGGAAGATACGGCCCGGGGATACCGAGGCCAACCGCCAGGCCGTAATGGAGTCAGTTGAAAGGATGTTGAGGGAACACAACGGCAGATTTCCCGAGGAAGGGGATATGTTCATCAAGCCGGAGAAAAGAAAATCGGCTCCCCCTGATGGCGAAACATCGTAACGAGGCTTGTGATTACAAGTGGACGAGAGCTGCGTTCCTGGTTGAGCATGTCTTGCCCTCAAATTGGACAGACCGAAAGCGCATCTTTGCCGGAATCACGGGGTATTGATATTTCAAAGGCACCAGAGGACAGGATTTGCGCCCCAATTATCACTGGCGGTACTCACAGCGGAGCACTGATGCAGGCCTTTGACAGGCTTTCTTTTGCGTGCATCGGGATATGCTGCACGTTCAGCAATGTTCTCCCCCTTGTGCCTCATAATGATCAAACCAGTATAGGATGAAAAGGTGCGTAGGCTGTCGTCATAGCTTTCACCCTTCACCACCAGCCATTATTTCATCAATGTCGCTACTGTTCAGCGTCTCTCTCTCCAGCAGGGCTTTGGCCATCCGTTCATGGATCTCCAGATTAGCTCTTATGAGCTGAAAAGCCTTTTCATAGGCCCTGGTCACGATATCCCTGACCTCTTCATCAATCTTTTGGGCTGTCAAACCGCTGTAATCCCTGTGCTGGGCAATCTCCCTCCCCAAGAATATCTGCTCCTCCTTTTTGCCAAAGGTCAGAGGTCCCAGATTCTTACTCATGCCGTAATCACAAACCATCTTTCTTGCCAGATTAGACGCCTTTTTAATATCGTCTCCTGTACCTGTTGTTTGTGTGTCCAGGATGGTTTCTTCGGCAGCCCTGCCCCCCATCAGTATTCGTATGTTATTTATCAAGTAATCTTTTGGGTATGTGTGCCTTTCATCAATCGGTAACTGCTGGGTCAAACCAAGGGAGCGACCCCGGGGAATAATCGTTACCTTATGAATAGGATCTGTATTGGGAAGTAACCGGGCTACGAGGGTATGCCCTGACTCATGACAGGCAGTGAGCTCCTTTTCTTTATCGCTGATGATCAGGCTCCTCCGCTCGGGACCCATCAGGACCTTGTCCTTGGCATCCTCAAAATCCACCATCTCAACCCTGTCTTTTCCGCGTCTTGCGGCCATGAGCGCAGCCTCATTCACCATATTTTCCAGGTCTGCTCCGGTAAACCCGGGGGTCCCACGGGCAAGGACCTTGACGTCCACGTCCTGGCCTGTCAGTTTTTCCTTGGTATGAACTCTCAGGATACCCTCGCGGCCCTTAATATCCGGAACCGGGACTACCACCTGACGATCGAATCGGCCGGGCCGCAATAGGGCTGGGTCGAGAACATCGGGTCTGTTAGTGGCAGATATCAATATTACACCCTCATTGGACTCAAAGCCGTCCATTTCCACGAGGAGTTGATTGAGTGTCTGTTCCCGCTCATCGTGTCCGCCGCCTAACCCCGCTCCGCGGTGTCGGCCAACAGCATCTATTTCGTCGATAAATATTATGCAGGGTGCATGTTTTATGCCCTGCTTAAAGAGGTCTCTGACCCGGGATGCGCCTACACCCACAAACATCTCCACAAAATCCGATCCGCTTATGCTGAAAAACGGGACACCTGCCTCACCGGATATGGCCCTCGCCAGAAGGGTCTTGCCGGTACCAGGGGCCCCTGTCAGGAGAACGCCTTTTGGTATCCTCCCTCCCAGCCGTGTGAACCTTTTGGGGTCCTTGAGGAATTCCACGATTTCTCCCAGTTCCTCCTTGGCCTCATCGATACCCGCCACGTCATCAAAGGTGACTTTTTCCTGGGCATCACTCATGAGTCTTGCCTTGCTTTTCCCTAAGGATAGCGGATTTCCTCCCCCGCTCTGCATTCGCCGCATGAAAAATATCCAAACACCTATCAGCAACAGCATGGGAAACCAGGAGAGAAACATATGAAACAAGGAGGAATCCCCCGCAGGTTTTACAGATATCTTGACATCCTTGCTCCTCAGCAGGTTTATCAGGTCAGGGTCTTTTGGGGCGAAGGTCTTAAATGGCCCGCGAACAGACATACCGGAAATGTTGTCACCCTGAATGGTGACCTGGGTGATGCTCCTGCTTTCTATCATATTTAAAAAATCAGTATAACTGACGGAGATGCTGCTCTTAGTTTGGTTAGTTGTTCGGTACAGCACGACCATTATAAGGCCGATCATGACAAAAAGAGCAAGGTTTTTGGGGAATGGCTTCAATTTAATATAACCTAAGTGATTGGTTCCAGGTTCAGGGTTCAGGGGTTCCCCGCTTAAAAACGGGATCTTCGACAAGGTTCCATTCTCGTCCCCGGACTGCATTTGGGATGCGTATTTACGATAAAAGCGTCAGCTTCGTCAGTCCTAATCCAAATTTGGAGCCAAATTGGCAATTATTTGGGAAAATGAGCATTTTTTAACGAGGATTTCGGGTCTCCAATACCTTCTTTGTCCTTAACCCTGGACGTTGAACCCTGAACCTGTGAACGGTTACGTTTACTTTATACCGGCTTTTTCCGGATTAACCGGTGCTGCACGGGAACCATTGGCTTCTTTATGTGCCAACCCAAGTGCATCCCGAAGCTTTTCCAGGGTGCGGCTATATACATCAGGGTTTTGCTTCAGAAACTTCTTGGTGTTCTCCC
>PVMK01120951.1_pt1 | contig 54934 bp, 50 predicted proteins | sample 1853481 | NCBI WGS metagenome assembly PVMK01 (sample SAMN08533507, study PRJNA380276) | Marine sediment metagenome, whole genome shotgun sequencing project.
TTATGACAAAGTGTTAAGCCTTTCCGAGGAGAAGACGAAGCCTGCAAACGACGGAGAACCCTTTTCTCGTTGGAAACATCCGTGACATGGCCTTCAAGGATATGTGAAACAACTCTATGGTTTTTGCTCAGCTTCGTAATCTCAATGTTGATACATGCATGACATGCCCTCGCTTTGAGGTCTGCCGAGGGGGATGTCCTGCAATGGCATATCACACCTATCATGACATCAATATGCCTGATCCGGAGTGTCTGGTGAACCTGAAAACGATTGACAATTGATAATTATTGATTTAGCAGGGATGTAGAATAATCTGCGATAATCTGTGTAATCTGCGGATGGGATTTGGGGATTGTTGATTGCCGATTGTTGAAGCGGAGCGGAAATCCCGCCTTGACCAGATTGAGTGCGGGGATGGTTGTTGATTAGACGGATCAATGAAGGATTAAAGGCTTTAGTCTTCCCCCACCAATACTTATTATTCTATCTGTAGAATCCTCCTTCTCAAGAAAGCCAAAATAACGATCAAAAGGGGATTCTTCCTCTTTCTTTATCGTTGCACCTGAACGGGTGATCTCAAAAGAGATTCTGTCTCCCGGCCTGAGGGATAGATTATCTCTCACCTGTCTTGGAACAACTACCTGCCATTTCCTGCTTATTTTCGCTGCAATTACCATCTTTACCTCCTGATCCTTATTAGATACTAAAGCAGGTTCCTTTCAGAAAAAAATAAAGGATGATGAGGAAATCTTCGAGATGAACCCTTGACGTAAAGCAGCGCCTTGATTTAATATCATTGACTTTTCTGGTATTGCGAAAGAATTTTTCTGCCTCTCGTCCGTCTTTGGCGGATGTTAACAAGAGTTAATTGGTTACCCGTTTCCCATTTAACCTACTCTGAAAAGGAGACTAAACATGCCGCAAGTTTCATCCAGGACATCCGATTTGGGGACAGAAAATGCATTTGTTGTACTCAAAGAGGTGAACGATCTCATTGCCCAGGGCAGGGAAATCATCAGTTTCTGTATTGGTCAGCCCGATTTCAACACACCGCCAAATATATGTGAGGCGGCAATAAAGGCCATTAGAGATGGCAGGCATGGGTATACACCGAGTGCCGGCATCCCTGAACTCAGGGAAGCTGTTGCAGAATATGTATCGAGGACACGTGGAGTAGAGGTCAAACCCGACTGGGTCGTTATCGCCAACGGCGCAAAGCCCTTCATAGGATTTACCCTGCTATCTGTTACCGACTACGGGCAGGGACATGAGGTGCTTTACCCCAACCCTGGTTTCCCTATTTATTCCACTCAGGCCGTTGCACACGGAGCAGTTCCGGTCCCGCTCCATCTTCTTGAAAGCAAGGGCTTCAGTTTTGACGTTGACAAACTGGAATCATTAATAACCCCTAAGACAAAGCTCCTTATCCTCTGCTCGCCGCATAATCCAACAGGAGGTGTCCTTACACGGAAGACTCTTGAAAATATCGCTGAAACAGCCATTAAACATGATCTGTGGGTTTATTCGGATGAAGTATATTCCATGATGGTGCATGAAGGACAATTTATAAGTATCGCAAGTTTACCGGGGATGCTTGAAAGGACAATTATCTGTGACGGCGCTTCAAAACCATACGCCATGACGGGCTGGCGACTCGGCTATGCCGTCAATCAAAAGCTTGCCCCCTATTTTTCCACGTGGATGACCAACACCACCTCATGTTCAAATCATATGACCCAGTGGGCCATGGTTGAAGCCCTCAAAGGCCCTCAGGAAGAGCCTGACAGGATGATGGCCATATTCAAGGAAAGAAGAGATCTGATCGTAAGCGGCCTCAATGAAATTGAAGGCGTAACCTGTCTTTTGCCGGGTGGCGCATTCTATGCGTGGCCAAACATAACCGAACTGTGCAAGATAGTGGGGGCATCAGATTCAGAGGAATTCAGGAAGAAACTCCTCCATGACGCAGGTGTTGCAGTTTTGGCAGATATTCACTTTGGCATGAGGGTGCCGGGAGAAGGCCAGCACATAAGGTTTTCATACGCCACATCAAATGAGAACATCATCGAGGGGATTGAACGGATCAATGATTTCATCAGGACCAACAGGCGATAGATAGTGTCTGAATCACGCCAAGGCGTGATTCAGACGCGATTTCGGATTGCAGATTTCGGATTTCAGATTTAATAAACAAGGCAATCCCACTGAGTTGAACATCCCTGAGCAAGATGACCAAATCATATTTCGGGGTTTTCGTTCAGGCACTATATAGCAGGAAGTCGCGGATACACCGAGTGCTGAGAAAGCACCATTTATAAGGAGATTAATTTATGTCTAATGGCCAGAAAGAGATTCAGGTAAAATTCCCGGATAATTTACAGGGGGGTGTGTATTCAAACAACATGGTGGTCTCGCACACTAAAGAAGAGTTTATCATGGACTTTCTTATGGTGGCTGCTCCTGCAGGCATTGTTACGTCAAGGGTCATTGTAAGTCCCGGGCACATCAAGCGAATCGTTGCTGCCTTAAATGAGAATATTGCAAAATATGAGAGTATGTTTGGTGAAATTCAGTTGTCAGAAGAACCCAAGGCTAACATCGGGTTCCATTAACCGTCAAAATAAAGCCCGGGCGGCGGCACGGGAATAGGAGAAGATTATGGATGTAAAAGAGGCAGTATTGGCGAGGAGGAGTATTCGGGCCTTTGATCCGGAGCCGGTCCCGCGAGAAGTCTTAGAGGAAATTATGGAAAACGCACTCTGGGCTCCCTCCTGGGGCAATACCCAACCATGGAAGCTCACTCTGATCGGAGGAGAGACTCTTGAGAAAATCAAGGAAGAGTACGTTCAAATGTTTGGGAAAGGAATACCCGCCAATCCCGATTTCCCAATGCCTACCGAGTTCAACGCAGTTCAGAAGGCCAGATATCAAGGATTGGGTAAGGGGCTTTTCCTGGCCCTTGGAATTGCCAGGGAAGACAAGGAAAAAAGAAACGCCTATTATAAAGAAATGATGCGATGTCTTGGGGCGCCCCATTTGATCTGCCTTCACCTCGATCGTGAGTTCCACCCTTACACCCTCATGGATGTTGGAATCATCCTTCAAACTATCGCCCTTCTCGCTGTGGAGCAGGGTCTGGGGACATGTATTCTGGCCCAGGCAATCAGATACCCCGGTGTGGTTCGGAAGCACTCTGACATACCGGATGACCAGATGCTGGTGATGGGAATGGCCATTGGCCGTCCTATCATGGATCATCCTGTCAATATATTCAGAAGCGAGAGGGGTAAGCCGGAAGAGTTTCTTAACTATGTGGATGTGGGATAAAATGAGACATGGCGTATGGGATTTCAATGGGCCAGACTTCTTGCAAAAAATGGGTGACTAATGCATTTACCTGCCAGTTCTGTGCTGTGGGGCATCACACTTAGCCTCTATGCAGGGGGATTAGGTATTCCCCTCCCTGAAAATGCCCTGATCATTGCCGGCGGATACTCCATATATCAAGGGATCTGCCCTGTAGCTGTGGGTATTCCCCTCTGGTATGCGGCCCTGATCTGCGGGGATATAACTCTCTTTCTCCTTGTCCGGTGGCTCTTTTCCAGACCCGCCTTCTCTCATGTTCTCGATCGGTTTGTCCGGCCGGATAAACTTGAAAAATACAAAAAAGCCTTTTCGCGTCACGGTGGGTGGACGCTTTTTCTGGCCCGCTTTACCTTTGGAATAAGGGCAGCGGCCTATGTCGCGGCAGGAGCGGCCAACTATCCCCTCCGGAGATTCCTGATAGTAGACAGCGCATCGGTGGGGATACAGATCTTTCTTTTCATCGGCATAGGCTATTATGGGAGCGGTCAGATTGAATGGGCCAAGGCCGCTGTCCATGAGATAGCGATACTGCTGGCGGTCTTTGCCCTGCTGTCGGTTCTTGTCACTGTAGTCGCATCAATGGTGATTAAGAGATTCGCTAAACAAAAAACCGACGTTACTGCCTCTCACGTCTAAGTTGTAAAAAAAGCGCTGGAAGGTCTTCAAGGCGGCTGATGGTATAATCGGGTTGCGGGTCGTCCGGGGCCATGACCGATTCTCCTCCATTGGTGAGGAGGACAGTGCTCGCTCCTGCCCTTTTCCCTGCAATCACATCAAAACGAAAATCCCCCACCACTAACAACTCCTCAGGAGAAACCCCCATCTCAGCTGCCGCCTTGATGACACCGTCCGGGTGGGGTTTCGGCAGCGACATCTCACGTGTAACGATTGCGTCAAAATCATCTATCGTGACCTCTTTGAATTGTACGAGGGACTTCTTGACCGACTCCAGCCTGTTTCTCGTCAGGATACCGACAGGGATCTGTTTTTTTCTCAGGGTTCGAAGGCATTTTTTCACGCCCCTGTTGGGGAGGGAGGCTCTGTCCGTGATATCTTCCCTTTCCTCCAAGATTTCCATGAGCCCGGCTTGCTGATCCGGGGGCTGGGACTCAACGAACTCAAGGATTAACTGGTCCAGCGGGCACCCCATCGCCTTCTTGATTGCCGGGAAGTCAAGCGCCCCCGGCAGGGTCAGAGTCCCGTCAAAATCGAATAAGACACCTTTTATCGCCATCAGAAAGGAGTGGATTCATCCCAGGCAGGCTCGCGCTTTTCAAGAAACGCGGTAAACCCTTCTATGGAGTTGGTGCTGACGCCGGCCATGGCCATCATCTCTTTTGCGTATTGATAGGCCTGCCACTCGGTCATCTCAATCTGGGAGTAAAAGACCTGTTTGGACATATAAATGGCATACTTGCTGGGTTTAGCGATCTCCTTAGCCCATTCAAAAGTCATCTCATCCAACCTGTCATCGGGAAATACACGATTGACAAGGTGGAACGATTCAGCCTCTCTTGCGCTGTACAGGTTGGCTGTCATAAGCATCTCCATACATTTTTTCTGGGGCACAGCACGGCTCACGGCAACCGTGGGGGTAGAACAGTTGTAAGAATAGATAAGACCGGTCATACCGAATCTGGCCTTCTCTTCACCGGCAGTAATCAGATCACATCCTGCCACCAGGTGACATCCCCCGGCCATGGCAATACCCTGCACCTGGGCAATAATGCACTGGGGTGCGTTTCGTATGGCTGTCATCAGATTAAAAGAGGTCTGGAAGAGCCGCCTGATGTCAGAAAGGGGCTGATTAAGGATCTCCATGCGGTCATGACCCGCGCAGAATATCTCTCCCTCGGCCTTCAGGATGATTACCTTTGCATCACACCGCTTACCCGCATCCTGGAGGCATGAGATAATCTCTTCTTCAAACTCCTGCCCCAGGGCGTTTCGTTTTTCCGGTCGATTGAGTGTCAAAATCCCGATCTCTTCCTTTTCTTCATACGTCATAAATTTATAAGCCATAAATCTCTCCTTATTTGTTGTTTGCTATTTGTTACTCGTTACTTGTTGCTCGCTGCTCGTTATTTGTTGATCTGACTACTGACCACTGACCACTAACCTCTAACTCCCCCATTCTTTATCCCTCAACAGACGTCTGAGGGCCTTGCCTGCTGCTGAGCGCGGAACCTCTTCAACGAACTCCACGGCCACAGGCACTTTGTAGGGGGCCATTCTCGGTTTGCAGAACTCCCTTATCTCTTCTAAGGTCGCGGTTTCTCCCTCATTGAGATGGATAAAGGCCTTGGGTGCTTCCCCCTTAAGCTCGTCAGGGATCCCCACGATGACCAGATCCCTTATCTTGGGGTGCACGAGCATCATATCCTCCACTTCTGAAGGGAATACCTTTTCGCCCCCCACATTAATCATATCCTTTTTACGGTCAACGATATAGGCATATCCATCCTCATCCATATAGGCGATGTCTCCGGCATGAAACCAGCCCTCAGAATCAAAGACCTCTGCCGTGGCATCGGGCCTGTTGAGATAACCGTTGGTAACACAGGTCCCTTTTACACACAGCTCACCCTGTTCATGGGGAGGGAGGGTGTTGCCCTCATCATCCACCACCTTGATTTCCGCATCATCCATCCCCTTGCCGCAGGATCCTATCCTGGTTTCGGTATAGGGTGCGGTTGTGCCAACACAGGAGGACTCCGTAAGACCCCAGGCCTCTGCGTAACGCCACTTGAGCTTATCCTCTATCTGACGAATCAGATTCTCTGGCATCTTGGTGGCGGCGGAGAGGCAAAAGATCACCGAGGAGATGTCCCTCTCGGCAATGTCCGGCTCCTTAAGGAAGAGGTTATACATGGGTGGTACGCCCTGAAATACAGTTGGTCTAAGTCTTTCTATTTCGTCCAATGCCTGTTCAGGATAGAAACGCTCCACGGTAATCACGGTCCCGCCCCTTGAGAGGGTCCCGAAACTCCCGTTGATCAGACCCCAGCAGTGAAAAATAGGCGTGGCAACCATGGTAATATCATCCGGTTTAAAGTGCACCTTGCCGAATTCCGTTGCATTGTGCCATACGTTGAGGTGGGTAGCCATCACACCTTTTGGCCACCCGGTTGTTCCTGACGTGTACATGAGATGGCATATATCACTTCCTTTTGTCCCCTCCGGTTCGAATTTTTCGCTCCCCTGATCCAGCACCGATTCAAGACCGGGATACTTGCCGTCTTCATCATCTCCATGCACAAAAACCATTTCTAACGATTCTAATTCCGGTTTCACTGCTTCAATGATCGGGAGCCGTGCTTTGTCAACAATGACTGCCCGGGTTTGACAGTCTTTAAGGATATAGGCCACCTCCTGCTCCCGAAGCATGGCATTGACCACATTTACCGTCAATCCGGCCCGGCCCGTCCCGAGATAGCTGATAATCAACTCGGGCAGACTGGGCAGAAAAAGGGAGAGCACATCCCCCCGCTGCAGCCCTGTTTTCAGCAGGCCATCTGCTGTCCGGGTGATCAGGACATCCAACTGAGAGTAAGAGATACGCCGCTCACCAAAAATTATAGCTGTTTTGTCAGGGGTGTTGGCTACATGGCGTTTGATGATATCGGATACGTTCATGGTTCCTCCTGTTAGTGAAAGTCGAGCTATGAATAAACTGTTTGCTTTGACATTGCTTTGACTTCACCCGCATACTGCTTGCTGATCGTCTGCTTTTTTGGTATATACGCTCATCTTATGAAATCTCATCAAAAATGTCCATAGAAGGAGGCAAATTCCATGATCAAAGATCACATCCCCCTTGGTGTCGGTTTTTACCCTGACTGGTTTAATAAACATTACGGTATATCATTTGGAAAAGAATACTACTTCGATCCGGGAATCAGGATTGAGACCAGGATGGAGATAGAAAAGAGGCTCTATGAGAGATTCGGGGATGTGGGATTGGGCAACTCTGACCCACAGCCCAAACCCCTCATCACCTTCGGTATGGTCATGCTTCCCGCAATCTTCGGCTGTGAGATCATTTTTAAAGATGCTGCCCTTCCCTGGGCCATGCCCCTCAATCTTTCAGAAGATGAAATCATGAAACTGGAGGTGCCCGACATATTCAACTCCTACCCCATGGTAGAGATGATCAAGCAGATCGGATACCTGAAAGATAAATATGGTGAGGTGGTGGGAGATATTAATACTACCGGAGTCCAGAATCTGGCCCTTAAGATCAGGGGCGACCAACTTTATTTTGACTTTTATGAGAACCCGGAGCTGTGCCATCATCTGCTAAAGATATGTACGGAATCCATTATCCAGCTCTTTGAATTCAACCATAAGACCACCGGCACCAGCGCCATAGACGTGACTCCCATGTGTGACCCAAAGCTTTATGTGTTCCCCAACTGTACGGCCGAGCAGATCTCCCTGGAGACTTATGAGTCCCATATCCTGGAATACGATAATCAGGTTGCCGATGCCTGTCATCCCGTCGGTATTCACCATTGTGGGTCAGTTGACGAGGTGTTGGACGGATATGCAAAGATACACCATTTAGAGTTTATCGAGATTGGCTTCGGCTCAGATGTAAAAAGGACCAGGGATGTATGTGGCCCTGATGTGGCGGTCAATGCCCGTATAAGCCCTGTGCTGATGAAAAACGGCAAACCGGAAGAGATAGCAGCAGAGGTGCGGCAGTTAATAGACCAAGGCGCCCCTCTTGAGAACTTTTCCATTGATACAGTCGGCCTGACCTATGGCACCCCTGATGAAAACGTCAGAACGGCGTTAAATACGGCCGCAGAATATGGAAAATATGACCGGGATGTTTCCCCGGCTGCTGAAAAGGGTTTTTCTTACGGTTCCGGCAAAGTAGCCACACCGGTTGAAAGTAACGTGGCGAGCGCCACAAAAACGGTTGTAATTGGGCCCTCCCGCCCTCTGGTTCTCATTGGCGAGCGTATCAACCCCACGGGCCGAAAAAAACTGGCAGAATCATTGGAGGATGGAAATCTCGACCTGGTCCGGTCGGAAGCCATCAGGCAGGTGGAGGAGGGCGCTCATATATTAGATGTCAATGTCGGAGTTTCGGGTATAGACGAACCAAAAATGCTGAAGAAAGCCATATTGGCCATACAGGAGGTCACTGATGTGCCACTCTGTATTGACTCGGCCCTCCCAAAGGCATTGGAGGCCGGTCTTAATGTCTACAGAGGAAAGGCCCTGGTCAATTCGGTCAATGGCGAGAAACATAAGCTCGATCAGATCCTTCCCCTGGTCAAGACCCACAATGCCGCCGTCATCGGGCTCACCATGGACGATAACGGTATTCCCAAGAAGGCTGAAAAGCGTCTTGAGATTGCCAGGCTGATTGTTGAAAGGGCCGAAGAGGCCGGTATCCCCCGGGAGGATGTGATTATTGACCCCCTGGCCATGGCTATCAGTGCCGATGATCAGGCCGGTTTGGAGACTATCAAGGCTCTCCGGCTTATACGGGACGAGCTTGGGGTCAACCAGACATTGGGGCTTTCCAATATCTCCTTCGGGCTTCCCGAACGCACATCTATCAATGCGGTTTTTTTGGCAATGGCGGTCTTAAACGGTTTGACCTGCCCTATTTCTGATCCCACCATATGGGAAATGCGGAGGGCTGCATTACTGACGGATCTTCTTCTTGGCAAAGATGAGTTTTGTATGAACTATCTCTCTACTTCCACGAAAAAATCGGGGAAAGGTGGAAAGGTTGAGACGGCAATGAAAGAAACAGAAGAGTCTGATCTGGATCGTATAAAAGAGGCCGTGATTTCAGGAAAACGGAAATTAGCGGTGGAGTATACAAAAAAAGCCCTGGACCAGGGAGCGGATCCCCAGGATATAATCAACAATTATCTAATAGCCGCCCTGAATATTGTGGGCGAGAAATTTGAGAAAAAGAAAATCTTTGTTCCTGAAATGATGATGGCGGCCAAATCAATGCAGGCATGCGTGGATCTGGCCAAACCTCTTTTGGGAAAGGAGGGAGATGCCAAGGGGCTGGGCACCGTTGTCCTTGGGACGGTCTTTGGTGATCTTCATGATATTGGAAAGAATTTGACCAAGCTCCTCCTGGAAACTTCGGGTTTCCAGGTGATAGATCTGGGAGAAAACGTGCCTGCTGATAAATTTGTATCTGCCGCAAGGGAGAATAATGCCCATATCGTGGGGCTTTCCTCTTTACTGACGACCGGCGATCCCCATGTGGAGGAGACTATTCACGCGATCAAAAACAGTGACTTTGCTGATAAAGTTAAGGTGATTTGCGGCGGGGCTGCTCTCACCCTCAAATTTGTTGAGGCATGCGGGGCTGACGCCCATGCCAGGGATGCGGCCGACGGGGTAAAGAAGATTAAGAGTATGTTGGGAATGAATTGAGGGATTGAGGGATTGAGGAATTGAAGGATAATAGGTAACAAACAGTTGCCAATTGAATCTTGAAAGGGGATTGGGATTTTATAAATGCCAAGAATTCTATTCTTACCCTTTGAAAAGACCATAGACATAGATGGTTCCAGGAATCTCTTGGAACTGGCCCGGGAAGCCGGTATCCCGTTGCAATCAACCTGTGGCGGCAAGAAAATATGTGGGAAATGTAAGGTTGTCATAAAGAAAACCGATGGCCCTTTACCCCCGTCTTCAGCCCGCGAACAGAAAGTATTAGGCGGATATTCAGAAAAAGGCTATCGCCTGGCCTGCGAGACCGTTTTGACCCATGGCGCCGTTGTCGTGATTCCAGATGAAAGCCGGATCAAACGACAGGTTATTCTGACATGGGATACAAAACACTCATTTCCTGTCAGATTGCGGCCCAACGTCAGCCCTCATTATGTGGAGGTTTCACCTCCTGTCCTGGATTCCGTAATAGCTGACAGGGAAAGACTCCTCATTGCCCTGGAAAAAACGTATGGAATCCGTCGACCTGCGCTTGATCCTTTCGTGCTGAGAAAACTCCCCCATACACTTCGTTCGGATCGGGAAGGGGTTACTGTAGCCATAAGGAGTAAAGATGAAATCATTGATCTTTACCCGGGAAGACGAGACAGCCTTTTTGGCGTGGCCTTTGATGTTGGTACAACGACGGTGGTTGCCTTTCTCATGGATCTGATTACAGGTGACAGGCTTTCAGTTAAATCTGCCATGAATCCTCAGATTGCCATCGGGGATGATGTCATTACCCGGATAGCGTTCTGCCGGGAGAATACCGGGGGCCTGGAAAAACTGCGTATAAATATTGTTGAGTGCCTCAATGCCTTGATTGCCGAGGCAGCGGCAGAGGCGGGAATTGATCCGGATGAGATTGTGGAAGCGACCGTCGTGGGGAATACGGCCATGCACCATCTACTTGTGGGGCTCGATCCCCATTACCTCCCAATGGCCCCCTATCCCCCTGTCCTTCAGGAAAGTCAGGATTATAAGGCCAGGGACCTGGGTCTTAATATCGGGGCTTCGGCCTATGTTCATCTCCTGCCGCTAAAGGCCGGGTTTGTGGGGAGTGATATTATCGCATGTATCCTGGCAACAGGCCTCCACAGAAGCAAGATCCCTACCCTCCTTATCGATCTGGGGACCAATGGTGAAATTGTCTTTGGCAACAAGAATCGGATGCTCTGCTGTTCAACGGCCGCAGGCCCTGCCTTTGAAGGGGGGCACATCCGATGGGGAATGCGGGCCTCATCAGGCGCTATTGAACGGCTGAAAATTGATCAGGAAACGCTGGATGTCAGATGGGAAACCATTTACGATCAACGACCATCAGGTCTGTGCGGCTCAGGTATTATTTCAGCCATAGCTGAGATGATCAGGGCGGGGATTATCCTCGGAAGGGGGAATTTTGACAAAGGGCTTCAAACCCCTCGTCTGCGTGATGGGGAAGATGGCCCGGAATTTGTTTTAGTCCGGGCATCCGAGGCTGCAACAAAGCAGGATATTGTAATTACGCAGAAGGATGTGGCTGCAATGCAGATGGCCAAAGCGGCAGTCAATGCGGGGGCGACGCTGTTGATGGAGCAATTCGAGGGTGAAGAGGTGGAGCGAATCCTGCTGGCAGGTGCATTCGGCAATTATGTTGATCCTGAGGATGCCTGTACCATCGATCTTTTTCCTGGCTGTCTGACGGCAAAGGTTGTTGGCGTCGGCAATGCGGCGGGGCATGGTTCCTGTCTGGCCCTGCTGGATAAGAATAAGAGAAAAGAGGCTGAGCGAATTGCCCAAAAAATAGAATATCGTGAGCTTGCCGCCACAACCCGTTTTCAGGATCTGTTCGTGTCAGGCATGTTTTTTAAATCTGCCCGTGACTTTGAAGATGTGTTCTGATTTTAGACAAAGCTTGTTTTACGAATAAGTGAGAGAATGTTTTTCATCCCGCCTATCGGCGGGACTTGAGACGCAGAGTTCGCAAACTCTGCGTTCTCTGTGCCTGGTGATTCCCGATCTGGGCAGGATCAAAGACCCTTTCAGAGTATCTTTCGAATCTTAGGTTTCATTCCCACGGAGGCAAATATGCCAAAATTCTTCTTTAAGAAGCAGCACCAGGTGGAAGCCCTGATTTACGACTATCTGGAATATTTACAGACGAGCAAGAAGTATTTTTCCGAGGCCATAAATACCTGTCTTGAGACCGGTGTATGCACCGATTTTGACTTCCAAATACGTCTCACCCATAAGTTCGAGTCCAAGGCCGATGATGTGCGTGAGAAGATCAAAGAATTGATGTACGGCAAGGCCCTCCTGCCTGAATCGCGCGGAGATATCATGGGCCTCTTAGAGGACATGGACGAGGTTCCGAGACTCTTCGAGCTGGTCCTCCACATGATCAAGACCCAAAAGCTGGTTATCCCCGATTTCATTGCAACGGACATCAAGGAGCTTCTGGAAATCTCCTTTGAAAACTGTGAGCTTATGATAAAACAGGTCAAAACCCTTTTTGAAAGGGCCAAGGGGATAAGGTCCCTCGTTTCCACTATCGACTTCAACGAGAGCCGTTGTGACCATATCGAACGTGACATCATCACCAAGATCTTTGATTCAGATCTGGACCCATTTCAAAAACTACAGCTCAAGGAGATGGTCGTAAATATGGGTCAGATTTCAGATCAGACCGATCGTATATCAAAAAGGGTCAACATCATCAGCATGAAGAGGCGTGTATGATGCTCTCTCTTCTGGGAGGGATATTCTTAGGATGGTCCTTAGGCGCCAACGATGCATCCAATGTTTTTGGCTCGGCGGTTGCAGCCCGAATGGTCAAGTTTTGGACAGCGGCGATCCTGGCATCCGTGTTTGTCCTTATAGGGGCACTTCTTGAAGGCCAGGCGGGGATCGAAACCCTTAAAGGCCTGACCCCGCTGAACCCTGAGCAGGCAATTGTCTGTTCAGTGGCAGCCGCTGTCACTGTGACCATCATGACCATACTCAGCCTTCCTGTCTCTACCTCTCAGGCGGTTGTGGGGGCTATCTTAGGAGTCGCCCTGCTGAACCAGAACGTCAATATCCCTGGATTGGGAAAGGTAGTGGCGTGCTGGATTGGTACCCCGGTGGGAGGGATAATACTCTCCATCATAATCTACAGGGTGCTGGCCTTCTTTTATAACAGGCTCAATATCAATATGTTTCAGGCCGACAGCCTCCTGCGTCTCTCATTGATAGTGGCCGGTTCTTATGGCGCGTATGCCCTCGGGGCAAATAATGTGGCCAACGTAACTGCGGTCTTTGTGGGCGCAGGAGAATTGACCGTGTTTTCGGCTGTTCTCCTTGGGGGCCTGAGTATCGATCTTGGGATACTGACCTTTAGCAGGAGGGTCATGGAAACCGTAGGAAGGCGGCTGGTAAAATTAGACCCCTTTTCAGCGCTTGTAGTGCTCCTGGCCGAGGCCATTACCGTCCATATTTATACCATTATTGGGGTTCCGGTCTCGACCTCACAGGCCGTAATCGGAGCCGTCTTAGGAGTAGGCATTGTAAAAGGTATCAGAACAGTGGAGAGACGCACCCTGATAAACATACTCGTGGGCTGGTTTTTCACACCGGCGATAGCCGCTGTTATTGCCCTGTCTATCTACTTTGCAATGCAGCTGCGCTATGTCCCCTCGGGTTGACGATACAGAGATCGTCAGGCTATTGAATGGCCAGGATTTAGCACGAAGACCGGGAGAAAATGCAGGACGAGACCTTGAAAACCGGGATAAGAAAGCATAACTTCATCGTCTGACGCAGGTTCAGGTATAAATGAAAATTATTCTTAGAGGATAAATGTTAATGGAATTGAAAGAAACAAGATATGAAATTCACAGGGGCATAGCTACAATTACTCTGTATCGCCCAGATAAGATGAACGCCTTTACTCCCACCATACGAAAGGAGTTGATAGGACTTTTCGCTGAGGCAGATAAAGACGATGCGGTTCGCGTTGTTGTGGTGACAGGCTCGGGCAAGGCGTTTTGCGCAGGCGCTGACTTATCCGCGGGCGGTTCAACCTTTGACCGGTCCAAAAAGACCACCATGAGTGAACATCGTGACGGAGGAGGTAAGTTGACGCTGGCAATATTCAAGTGCCGTAAACCTGTGATCGCGGCCATCAATGGTCACGCAGTGGGAGTTGGCATAACAATGACTTTAGCAATGGATATGCGGATTGCAGCCCAGGACGCAAAGATCGGTTTTGTCTTTGCACGACGCGGTGTGGTTCCGGAGGCATGTTCCTCATGGTTCCTGCCCCGTATCGTTGGGATCGCCAAGGCCACTGAACTCGTATATACGGGGCGTATATTCCGGGCCTCAGAGGAAGCGAACTCCGGGCTTTTCAACTATGTGGTGCCGCGCGATAAGGTACTTGTCAAGGCCATGAAGATCGCAAGGGAGATTGCGGATAACACCTCAGCGGTGTCCGTGGCGCTCAGCAAGGCACTTCTCTGGCATGGGTTGGCGGAAAAGGACCCCCAGTCGGTCCACCTCGTGGACTCGCGCTGTTTCTATTGGATAGGGAAACAGAAGGATGCAAAAGAAGGGGTCGGGAGTTTCCTCGAAAAGCGTCCGCCGGAGTTCACCATGAGGGCTTCAACCGACATGCCTGATTTTTATCCCTGGTGGAAGGAACCCAAAGTGTAAAGATCAACATCGAACATCGAACGTCCAGGTAAGCGAAGACTCCGACATCGAATGAAAAAGTGCCAATTTTAGGCACTTTTCCGGCTTATACGGGTTAGTAATGAGGAGGTCAGGGCTATAAAAACGGTCCTTACGGAAATATGAATTTCGTTAAGGGAATCAACTATAACTTCCGGGGCTTATTCCTTGGAATCAAGACACCTAAACTCCTTTTCTGGGGCCTCCTGAGGTTCTGCGTCGTGGTCCTGATCACGATCCTCTCAGTTAGTTTAATTTTCGTCTACTACCAGGAGATCCTGAACTTCATCTGGACAAAGCCGGTAAGCTATTGGATCCTGTGGCTATGGTATCTCACTTCCTGGATTCTCTTTTTGTGCCTTGTTGGCTTAGCGGCGATTATTTCCTATCTGGTTTCACAAATCCTTTTCAGCGTCCTGATTATGGATCATATGTCCCGCATAACCGAACTAATAAATAGGGGCCAGGCAACAGAAGCTAAAAGGGTTTCCGTCCTGAAATTATTTGGTTATCTTGTCATGCAGGAAATTCCAAGGACGGTTCTTCCGGTCATCTTATCAATCCTCCTGATGATTGTCGGATGGTTAACACCCCTGGGGCCTGTCATAATGCTGGTTTCCTCCGGTGTCGCCGCCATATTCCTTGCGTGGGACAATACGGACCTCATCCCGGCAAGACAACTGGTCCCGTTCAAGACCCGTTTCCGTTTATTATTAAATTCTATTCCATTCCATTTAGGCTTTGGGCTCCCTTTCTTGATCCCAGGTTTGAATCTTCTCCTCCTATCCTTTGCGCCAATTGGCGCAACCCTCTATCACATGGACAAAAATAAAGAGCAGATTTTGATAAAAAATTCTGTAATGCGCCACAACGGCGTATCATAAGGAAATCTTGTATCCTATGCTATCTTGACTTCTCACTCCTTGTGATTAAATTTGAAAAATAAGCATCAATTTCCTATGGAGTTTTAACCCTTAAAACATGCCCGGCAAAGACTATTACAAAATCTTAGGAGTTTCAAAATCAGCCTCCCCTGAAGAGATTAAAAAGGCCTATCGAAAATTAGCCCTCAAGTACCATCCAGATCATAACAAAGGAAACGATTCCGCCGAGGCAATGTTCAAAGACATTAATGAGGCCTACGCAGTCCTACGTGATCCCGAGAAGAAAAAACAGTACGATATGTTCGGCGCCGAGGGCTTTCAAAACAGATTCACCCAGGAAGACATCTTCAAGGGCTTTGATTTAGGAAGTATCTTCAGGGAATTCGGATTCGGTGGAGGGGGAAGGGGCCGCAACCCTTTTGGCCAGATGTACGGAGGGGCGGGCGGCTTTGGACAGGAAGGACGAGGTTTTCAGGGTCATGGTCAAGGGGCAAAAGGTCAGAATCTGGTCTATGAGCTCCCGATGACCCTGGAAGAATTGTGCAAATCCACAAATAAGACGATCGCCTATCAGATTGACGGACGACAGGAGAAGGTCTCTGTCAAGGTACCCGCCGGGATCAAGCAGAAATTGAGATTACAGGGGAAGGGTCAACCCGGTCTGTTTGGTGGTCCACCGGGAGATCTCTATGTCCAGATCAAGGAACTTGCACATCCTACATTCAGGCGGGAAAATGCTGACCTGTATGTAAATCAGAAAATCAAGTTTTCTGAAGCCGTATTAGGATCCGAAATCGAGGTGCCGACCATCGAGCAAAAGATACTGAAGTTAAAAATCCCTCCCGGCACCCAGGATAATGCCAAATTTCGTTTGAAAGGGCAGGGCATGAAGGTTAACAACGGTTCGGGCAAAGGAAATGCCTACGTTGAAATAAACATAGAAGTACCAAAGGAACTGACAGAAGAACAGGAATCCCTTATGGAATCGTTAAAGAAGGTGGGATTATAGGAAAGAATTAAAGATATGCCATGAAAGCAATATGCGTTTTTTCAGGGGGCCTCGACAGCATGATGGCCGCTGATTTGATAAGGGCCCAGGGCATTGATGTCCTGGCCCTTTTTTTTGAAACCCCCTTTTTCAAATCCGGAAAGGCCAGAAAATCGGCTCGCGCAATTGAAGTCCCGTTTAAAGTGGCAGACATCACACTCCGCCACTTGGAAGTGGTCAAGCAACCGAAACATGGTTATGGCGGAAACATGAATCCCTGTATCGATTGCCATGCGCTGATGTTTCGAATCGCCGGTGAAATGTTGGAAGAGGTGGGAGCTGGTTTTGTTTTTCAGGTGAGGTCCTGGGCCAGAGGCCCATGTCCCAGAACAGAAAATCCCTTGATCTGGTTGCAGCCGAAAGCGGGCTCAACGGGCTTCTTCTGAGACCCCTTTCGGCAAAGCTCCTTGCACCAACAATTCCTGAAGAGAAAGGCTGGGTCCAAAGGGAGCAGCTCCTGGATTTTCAAGGACGTTCAAGAAAACCCCAAATGGAAATGGCGCAAAGAAAGGGCATAACAGAGTATCCCACGCCAGCAGGGGGGTGCCTACTGACTGAAAAGGGTTTTTCGCGTCGATTGAAAGACCTGCTCACCTCCAAAGTCGACGTGGAGACGGGGGAGTTAGAACTCCTGAAGTTGGGGAGGCATTTTCGTATTGCCCCTCACACGAAAATTGTGGTGGGGAGAAACAAGAGAGAAAATGAGACCATCCGGTCCTTGGCAGGCGAAAATGATACCGTCTTGAGATCTGTTTCCGTACCTGGACCCACAGTGCTGGTCTCAGGAAAGCTTTCCGAAAATACCCTTGATATTGCAGGTGCTATCACCGTAGCATACAGCGATGCAGGGGGGCTTGATGCCAGTGAAGTCAGAATCAAAGAAGGGGCGCACGAAAGCAGGGTGGTATTTGTTAAAACAAGGGATAAGGTAGAATTCAGGCGCTACATGATATAAAATGGAGATTGAAGAATTACGAATTCAGGAATTTAGAAATTGAATGAAATATTTTTTTTAATCCCTAAATTCCTGAATCCCTAAATCCCTAAATTCCAGTTATGACAGCCCGTACTCCTTGATTTTGGCGATGAGCATGGGCCGGCTGATTTCTAAGAGTTTGGCAGATTGGGTCCGGTTCCCGTTGGTTGCTTTAAGGGCCTTTTCAATAAGATTTCGTTGCAGCTGTTTGGAGGCCTTTTTAATGGAAAGAGTCTCCAAACTGTCAAAATCCTGGGGAAACCCCTTTTTGCTGGTTAGCCTGGATGGAAGTTCCTTCACCGTTATCCAACGACCGGTTGAAAGAAGAACAGCCCTCTCCATAACATTTTCCAGTTCTCTCACATTCCCCGGCCAGTGATAGCCCATCAGAATGGCCATCGCTTCAGAAGAGGGGGCTTCCACTTGTTTATTCAATTTCTTATTGAAAATATCTATGAAATAGCCGGCCAGAAGTGATACATCCCCTTTTCTTTTTCTCAACGGTGGAAGATGAACGGTCAAGACATTAATCCGATAGTAGAGATCTTCGCGGAATCGTCCTTTCTCTACTTCTTCACTCAAATCTTTTGATGTGGCTACCACAACCCGGACGTCAATTCTTCGTGAACCCACACCCCCCAGGGGGGCGATCTCTTCTGCCTGCAATACACGCAAAAGTTTTACCTGTAAAGAAAAGGGGAGTTCGCCAATTTCGTCCAAGAATATGGTTCCTTTATCCGCCTCCTCAAAACGGCCCGGTTTGTCTTTGACAGCATCTGTGAACGCCCCTTTCTTATACCCAAAGAGTTCACTTTCGATGAGGTTTTCAGGGATACCGCCACAGTTAATGTTCACTAAGGGCGCTGATGATCTTGGCCCATTCGAGTGAATCGCCCTGGCAACCAGCTCCTTGCCAGTCCCGCTCTCTCCAGTAATAAGTACCGTGGTTTTGTGTTCAGCCACTTTCTTAACAAGCTCAAGGACATGAGCCATTGCTTCACTTCGTGCGATGATATTTCCAAATGAATACTGTTTTTCGATCTCCTTTATCCTGGTTTTCAACCTCAAATTCTCTTTTTGGAGTCTCTCCCGTTCCTCGGCCTTTCTCAGTGTCAAAAATACTTCGTCTGGTTTAAAGGGTTTTGAAATATAGTCGTAGGCTCCTCTTTTTATGGCCTCCAGGGCCGTTTCAACCGTTCCATAGGCGGACATCATAATATAGGTTTTTCCAGGATGTTTCTTAACGGCCTTTTCCAGGAATGCCATCCCATTCATACGTGGCATCTTTATGTCGCAGAGAATGTAATCAAAGTCGGTCTCAGCCATACATTGGAGTGCCTCAATTCCATCCTCGGCGCATTGGACAGAGTAGTTGGTCTTCTCCAGCATGATTTTCAACATATGCCGCATATTCTCTTCATCATCAATTACAAGCACAGTCTGCTGAGGCATGGTCTGTTTTCCTTTTATTTTCTTGTACCTGTTTACAGGTTCAGAGGTTCAAAAGCTAACTACATTCCCAAACTGGTACCGGCGGCGGCGGGATTGGGAATGAGAATGGAAATTCCTCAATCCCTCAATTCGCAATTCCTGAATTCGCGGCCAGTGGGATAGCAATAATTACTTCAGTCCCTTTACCAAGAACGCTCTCCGCTCGAATTCTGCCCCCCAGCCCCTCAATAATCGTATAACAGACAGACAGACCGAGGCCGGTACCTTTCCCTGGTTCTTTTGTAGTAAAAAAAGGATCAAAAATGCGACCAAGCTCTTCCGGGGAAATTCCGATCCCCGTGTCTGTAAAGCTGATCATAATGGAGTCATCTTCATTCTCTGTGTCAATGTGCAAGACCTTTGAAGATAATCCATCAGATGACTCGGTGTCTATCATTGCATCTGCAGCGTTTAAAATAATATTTAAGAATACTTGTTTTAGCTGGGTCATCCCTGCCCAAACAACATCTTTTATGGCGTCTAACTCCTGTCGTATCTCAATTTGATCCATCATTGGCTGGAGCTTGAGCAAGCTTACCGTTTCCATGATAAGCTGGTGTATTTCGATTTCATCATGTTCGGCGCTTGCAGGTCTGGAAAAATCGAGGAGTTCTCTTATAATCTGATTTATACGCGTGACCTCAGATTCAATCCGTTCAACGAAATCCTTATTTTCCTCGTGCTTCAGATCTCCCCTCTTGAGCAGTTCCAGGTACCCTAAGATTATACTCAGCGGGTTGCCGATCTCGTGGGCCACTCCGGTTGCGAGACGCCCGGCCGAGGCCATCTTTTCAGACTTGATGATTTCGTCCTGCGCCTTTTTTATTTCTAAATTGGCCTCTTCCAATGAAGAGATATTTGCCTTTAACTCCCTCTTGTTTGTCTCAAGCCGTTTGAGCATCATTTTCAGCGATCGGGAAAGCTGTCCGATTTCATTCTTAGAGGATTCCTCTTGATCGAATAAGGAGGGCCACTCTTCAAATTTATCAGTAATTGTCAGGAGTCTGCGAACTGGTTTGACTACTGTTCTGGAAAGAAGATAGATCCCGAACAGGACAAGGATAATGGTGTTCAAACAGATGTAGATTAAGATGAATCTCTCTGATTTCCTGAGCCCCTGATATAAAGGGCCCAGGTCTGCGCAGACAGCGACAGCTCCCATTAGACGCCCGTCATAAAAAAATGGGGCCGACATCCGTATCATTTCTGGAGCGAGCCAGATCACTCCCCAGACCTCTCCTAAAAACTCAAGGGACGATTTCTGCTTTGTCAGAGCCTCTCTCGATCTGGCGAGCGCGTCTTCCTCCAGCTTTTCCCATGCCCCGACGCTGAACAGCCTGGCGCCTGTGCTGCTAACCACAAGGGCATTTGAATATCCGCCCATTCTGAGAAGTTTGGCAATCTCTTTACCAGCCCGGCGAACCGGCCCGGGCCCATTCAGAACCTTATGTCCGCTAATTGTTTCATAAGCTACCGTCTGTCCTACGGCATGGATAAGTAGGCGGCCCATTTCAACTTTTGCGTCAATCAGATCCCTTTCCGCGAACTTAACCATCACAACATTGATGAGGAGCATGGCAGAAAGGATCAGGAAGGTGAGGCAGGCCACGATCCCGGTCCTCAGGCTGTAAAAAGGAAATCGCAAGGTTATGCCTCCTCATCCCTACATAAACAGACTAAAATACCACTTTGCAAACTCACTGCCAAAAAAGAGGTAAAAAAGGGCCCCGAGGGAAAGAAATGGACCAAAGGGTATCCTGATTCTATACCCTTTGCCGGCAAACAGGATAAAAGCAGAACCTATGACTGCGCCTGTCAGAGAAGAAATGAGTACAATAAGGGGTAAAGGCCGCCAGCCCATCCATGCGCCAATCATGGCAAGGAGCTTAATGTCGCCCCCTCCCATTCCCTCTCTACCGGTAATACGTTCATAGATGTAAGCCACGAGAAAAAGAGAGCCCCCTCCTGCCACGGTACCTATCAATGAATCGAGCCAGAAGACATTGCCGGGTAGAAATGAAACCCCCCAGCCTGCCACGATCCCGGGTAAGGAAAGGATATCCGGAATGATCTTATGGTCAAGGTCAATAAAACTTATTGTCACAAGGGTTGCTGCAAATAGGAAAGTGAGAATGTATTGATAAGTAAACCCATATCTGATAAACAGGGCCAGGCTCAAGAGGCCGGTCAGCCCCTCTACAATCGGATAGCGCCATGAAACCGCGTGATTACAGCGTCTGCATCTCCCGGATAGAAGAAGATAGCTGAGCAAAGGGATATTGTCGTAGAACTTGATTCTTTCGCCACAGTGGGGACAGGTTGAGGGAGGGCTGATGATGGATTTCTTTAGGGGAATACGGTAAATACATACGTTCATAAAGCTTCCGAAAGAAAGGCCCAGCAGGAAAGAAAACAGGACCATGATAAGATCAAAACCCATTTGACATGTCTCGGTTTATACAAAAATGGTCAACATCAAGAATTCAGGAGTAAATAAAAAGAGTGTAACACTCTCTGTTAATCCGGACAACCCGCAACAGCGCCATATTAATCGTGTCAGTCAGGTGTTAGAGCAGGGAGGGCTTATTGCCTACCCCACTGATACTTTTTACGGGATAGGTTGCGATCTCTTTAATAAAAGAGGGATTCAGCTTATATACAGGCTGAAGAACCGTCCTCTCAAGAAACCATTTTCCTTTGTGTGTGACAGCCTTAAAGAGATAAGCCGATATGCCAAGGTCTCCAATTATGCCTATAAAACCATGAAACGGCTCCTTCCCGGTCCGTACACCTTTGTCCTGGAAGGCACTAAACTGGTGCCCAGGATAATGCTGACCAAAAGGAAAACTGTGGGCATCCGCGTGCCGGACAATAAGATCGCCTTAGGTATTGTGCAAACCCTTGGCCGGCCTATTATAAGCACCAGCGCGGGGTATGATGATCCCTGGGAAATAAAAGAGGTCTATAGATCATATCTCGATATTGTTATCGATGGTGGGATGTTTAATCAAAGTCCTTCAAGCGTAGTCTCGTTAATCGGAGACAGACCGGAAATTATACGACAGGGGAAAGGAGATGTTAGTAGCTTTCTCTGACATTAAGCCCCGAAACACCGTTCCACCTGTACTCAATCCTGCCCCTCAAATTTTGGATAAGCCTGGCAGCAAATTCAGTGCTTATTTCAAGCAAAAAGTCTAATAAATCCAACTTGCTTTTTTTGGAGTAGACCAGTGTCACGTCTCCTTTTATACCGGCCAGTTCTTTTGTTATTTCAACTGCATCCTGAAAATTACCTAAGAAATCAACCAGCCCCAATTCTTTGGCCTGGGCTCCCGAGAAGATACGACCATCGGCGATTGCTTGAACTTTCTCTAAAGAAAGGCTTCTCCCGCGGACAATAGCGTCCACGAACTGTTTCTGAATGTCCATTATCATGACATCAAGAATCTCTCGTTCCCTCTTGGTTAATTTCCTGTCAGGTGACCCGATGTCTTTGAATTCTCCACTTTTTATGATTTCGAGATCAACGCCGATCTTATTTAACAGCTCCTCCACCCGCACAAATTCCATTATCACCCCGATACTGCCGGTAATCGTGCCGGGATTAGCCACAATTTTGTTTGCGGCCGCTGCAATGTAGTAGCCACCCGATGCTGCAACTGTCCCCATTGCGGCCACAACCTTTTTGACAGGGATTGTTTTCTGGATCTCCCTGTAGATCTCCTGGCTTGGCGCGATAGACCCACCTGGAGAATTGATCTTCAGGATAATGGCTTTTATGCCTTTATCTTTTCTATATTTAACTAACTGTGATGTGACTGTCTGAGAGGCCGAAATGGTTCCTTCTACAGAGATAACGCCTATCTTTTCAGTGAAAAACAAATCAGCCGTGGGGGAAAGCATGGTCAGCGCAATTACCATCGCGCTGCCCAATACAAGGGCTATGACAAGGATAATAACCAGGACTGTCAGTATTGGATGCCGCCTGTTTGACATTTGTCTCTTGTAACGATGCCCTATTCAGTTTTTTCGCCCGATGGCAGTTCCTCCGGGGGGCTGTCGGAATTTTCAACTTCAGTGACCGGTTTAGTCTCTGATACCTCAGTTTCCGGAAGGGGCTCTTTCTGTTCTGGAACTGGGTCCTCGGGCTGCGATTGATCTTCAAAATTCATCATTTCTTCTCTCAACAGTTCCCCGAGATTGGAAGTTGCTTCTTGATTAGTATTCAAATAACTTCTGAGGATATCTTTTTCACTGGTTTCATCCAGCTTTCGTATGGAAAGGCCAATCTTTTTCTCTTCACGGGAGACATTGATGACCTTGGCCTGTATAACATCGTCAATCTGAAACCTCGATAGGGGATTCCCCTTCTTATCGCCGGATATCTCGGAGACATGAACAAGACCTTCTATGCCTTCTTCGAGTTCAAGGAACAGACCAAAGTCTGTTACGTTGGTCACCGTCCCGGTCACTCTGGTCCCAGGCTTGAATTTCACCGGTATCTCATCCCATGGGTCAGGGGCCAGCTGCTTGATGCCGAGTGAAAAACGTTCGTTGTTCCTGTCAATATTGAGTACCACAGCACGCACTTCCTGGCCTTTCTTATAGACCTCAGAAGGGTGCCTTATCCTTTTGGTCCAGGAAATATCAGATATGTGCACCAGGCCGTCAATCCCTTCATCGATGCCGATAAAAGCCCCGAAATCAGTAATATTCTTAATCTTTCCTTCTATTGTTGTTCCAATAGGATATTTTTCTTCAATAACATCCCAGGGGTTCGGTGCAACCTGTTTCATACCCAAAGAGATCCGTTTCCTTGAAATATCCATGTTCAAGACTATGGCCTCTACCATGTCCCCTATGCTCAGAAGTTGTGAAGGATGCCTGACTTTTCGAGTCCAGGACATTTCAGAAACATGAATCAAACCTTCCACACCCTGCTCTACTTCGATAAAAGCGCCGTAATCTGTCAGGCTGACCACACGTCCGGTAATCCTTGTGCCAATAGGGTACTCTTTTTCAACCTGACTCCATGGGTCAGGCACTAACTGTTTAATACCGAGAGATACCCTTTCCCTCTCTTTATCAAAGCTCAAAACCTTTACTTCAATCTCATCTCCGGCCTTTTGCATTTCAGAAGGGTGTCCCACCCTCCCCCAGGACATATCAGTAATATGTACAAGGCCGTCTATGCCGCCCAGGTCAATGAACAGGCCATAATCAGTGATATTCTTTACTATCCCACGGAGAACAGAGCCTTCTTCAATGATCTCCAAGGTTTTTTCTTTTAAGGCCACGCGCTCTGCTTCCAATATGGCCCGGCGGGACAGGACAATATTGCCACGTCTCTTATTGTATTTTACTATTTTGAACTCGTGCTCCATTCCTACGAGGCTATCCATATCCCTAATCGGTCTGAGGTCAACCTGAGAGCCGGGCAGAAAGGCCTGAAGGCCAATATCCACGGAGAGTCCTCCTTTGACCCTCGACAGAATAGTGCCCTTGACAGTGCCGTCCTTTTCATAGATCTCTCTAATGGTGTCCCAGACCTTTATCTTTGCAGCCTTTTCTTTGGAAAGCCTGATAACTCCTTCGTCATCCTCTCTCCGCTCCAAAAGGACCTCTATCTTGTCGCCCACCTTGGCCGCCAGATTCCCTTCGTCGTCAACAAACTCACGAATAGCGATTTGCCCTTCTGATTTGTAACCGATATCAACTAAGACATATTCTTTGTCGACTTGAACGATCTCTCCAGAAACTACCTCTCCCTCTTTGATACTCTTTAGGCTTTCTTCATATAATCGCATAAAGCTGTCAGCATCCTGAGGATCTTCATCAGATTCTTCCTCCGGGTCGCCCATGAATTCTTCTTTGGATTCCTCTGCCGATTCAACAATACTCTGTGAATCTTCTGCAGTTGAGTCTATGTCCGCGGTCTCAGGATCATTCCCGAGATCTAAAGATGTAGCTTCGTTCTCGTTAGCAGCTTCGGTTGTTTCTTGGGTTGCAAAGTTTATTTCCTTTTCCATTAACCTAAATACCCCCTAAGTGTTTTTGCCAATTTTCCAGCCTGCAAATGCTTCAAATTTTTTAATATATCAAAGCGAGAATGAAATATCAACCATTATTTAGTGTCTGAACCAAAACTGTCTTTTTCGTCTCCCGCCTTCTATTGTGCCATATGACACCCATTGATCTTATATACAATATATGCCATATGGCGTTATCTCGGCGGGACGTCAGACTCAAATTTTAATCCTCGAAATACTCAATGTATTCCTGTGGTTAATCCCGCCATCGGCGGGATCGCCTTCTTTGATCTGAACAAAAAATCCTAGTTTTCGTTCGGACACTATTTATCAAGAACCGGCAGCTGCGGTTATGATATTTTATGATTGCTTAAGATAGCTAAGCATCACTTCAACAACCTCTTCAATAGTTAATGTCGTTGAGTCAATTATTAAAGCGTCCTCCGCCGGTTTTAAGGGAGCCAGGGGTCGCATTCGGTCCTGATGGTCCCTCTTTTTCAGGTTTGTCTTCACAATGTTCTTCAATGCTTTTTCACCGCGCTCCAAGAGTTCTTCATATCTCCTACCCGCCCTCACGTCACTGGAAGCCGTAAGGTAGAACTTCCAAGCAGCTTCCGGGAATACCACTGTTCCCATATCCCTCCCCTCGGCCACATATCCCTCCCCTTTGGCGATCTTGCGTTGAAGACCGGTCATTGCTTCCCTGACTTCGCCGACCGCAGATACTTTGGAGGAAAGCATATCCATTTCCGGACTTCTTATGAGGCTTGAAATATCTTCCTTGCCGAGCAGTAGTCTGGGAGGATCTCCGTCTTTGTCAAACCTCAGATTCAAGGAGTTACATAGTATCCCTAATCCCTTACCGTCGTCGAAATCCACGCCATTTCTTTTCGCCACAAGCGCAACAGCCCTGTACATGGCGCCGGTATCCAGATATGAATAGCCGATTTTCTTGGCCAATATGCGACTAATGGTACTCTTCCCGGACCCGGCCGGGCCGTCTATGGTTATTATATGATTCATATGTCACTCACGATACTGGATTCTGGATACTCGTTACTGGTTGCTCGTTGCTGGTTAGGTGAAACTGGAAACTGGATACTCGATGCTGGTTTGTTATTAATTGCTCGCTGCCGGTCAGGTGAGGTCATTTTAATCAATCCTAAATCCGAAATCGTGCCTGAATCACGCCTTTGTGTGATTCAGGCACTATATTACCCTTCTAAGGGTCTCGATAAACCTTTCGTTCTCTTTCGGTAACCCGACGGATATCCGGATATAATCAGGAAGGTCATAACTATCCATGGCTCGAACGATAACCCCTTGTTTAAGCATCAACTCGTAAACTTTTTTCCCGCCGCCTGGTACTTTTATCAAAAAGAAATTTGTTTGTGTAGGGACATATTGGAGGCCTATTTCATCAAGATTGTGGCATAAATAGTGGAGGCCTTCTCGCACTATCTGAAGAGTTTTATGGACAAATGAAGAATCGTCCAGCGCTGTGGTGGCAGCCGCCTGGGCCAGGGTATTCGCATTGAAAGGCTGTCTGACCCGGTTCATATAATCAACTACCTTTTGTGGAGCAAACCCGTAACCGATTCTCAACCCGGCAAGACCGTACAGCTTTGAAAAAGTTCTCAACACGAACAGAAAAGGATGTATGTCCAACAGGTTAATACCATTTGCCGTCTTTTCATCGGTGGCAAATTCTATATAGGCCTCATCTAATACCACGATGATATCTCCCGGAGTCTCCCGTAAGAATTGGACCATATCATCCTTTGAAATGGCTGCGCCGGTGGGGTTATTTGGATTGCAGATGAATATGACCCTTGTCTTTGGGGTAATTGCGTTAAGGATCCCCTCTAAATCGATGCTTAGATTCGAAAGAGGGACCGATGTCATATTTCCTCCGGCCCCTTTGACTACCTTTTCGTAGACCAAAAAGGTGGGGAATGGCTGTATAGCATGATCTCCGGGGGACAAGAATGTTCTGATGATTAGCTCAATCAGCTCGTTTGAACCGTTCCCCAGGATGATCTGATCAAAGGGGATATTGAATTTCTCGTTCAACTTTGACTTGAGATAATAGCCGCTCCCGTCAGGGTATCGGTTAAGGGTGGAAACCTTATTTATAACCGTCTGGACGGCCAAAGGAGATGGGCCCAAAGGGTTTTCATTGGAAGCCAATTTAATGGAACCACTGATCCCCAGTTCCCTTTCAAGCTCTTCTATAGGTTTTCCTGGTGGATAGGGCACCAGATCCTCTACCCCTTTTCGTACTAATTTTCTCATACCGAACACTCCTTATGCTGGATACTTGATACTGGGTACGTGATTCTTGTTGTTGGATGCTGGCCTCCGGGATCTTTTTATTATTTGCACCAAAATATATTGGTAACCGTTCACGGTTTCAAGAGATCAGGCTTCAGCAAAAAAATAACCCTGGACCTTATGAACGCTTACGATATTGATCTATTTAGATGGCTAACAGTTGCACGTGGCTTCTTATAGCGAAAGGAGACGCAAATGTAAACGGTCCGCTTGAGGGTCTCTATCCCTTTTTTTGTTATTCATGACATATTTTTTGCAGATTTATTCTTGACTTGCTACCTTTGATCAACTATTTTTCATTTATCTGCGTAACTTAATTATCGAAAATCCCAGCATCTTCGAACACGGGTTTCCTGAGTGTACGTGCCCGCACTCTTACAGGTGGCTAATCAAAACTCCTTTTCAGAAGATGTATGACGTTTTGGAAAGGGAACTTGAAAGGGGTATTTTTCAAAGGTCACACAAGGGGGAGAGATGAACAAATCACAGTTGATTGAATCTTTGGCCAAAGAAGAGAGTTTGCCCCTCAGAAAGGCGGAAGAGGTTGTGAACACGGTCTTTGGCGAAATGGAAGCAGCTCTCATCAGGGGTGAGAGGGTTGAAATCAGGGGGCTCGGAAGTTTTAAAGTAAAAAAATATGACGGCTACAAAGGCAGAAATCCCAAGACAGGAGAAATGATAAAGGTAGCCAGTAAGAAACTTCCCTTTTACAAAGTGGGAAAAGAGTTGAAAGAGAGAGTAGATCTCTTTTAGGACCTTTGCCTTTGAGGACCTTGGTCGTGCTAGATGGGGCGTTAGCGGTGCCCTGTAACCCGAAATCCGCTCATGCGGGGTTGAAAATCCTTCAGGAGAGCCTTGATCCAAGTTGACCCTCTGTCATGTTTGGAGTTGACATGGACCTCACGTAACAGGCGCTTACGAACCCCGTCAGATCCGGGAGGAAGCAGCGGTAAGTAAGAAGGCCTGTGTCGTGATGGTATCTATGTCCTTTCTCCGGGTGGCAAGGACGATTCGGTCTCTGTTCGAATAAGGATGCACGGCCAAGGACTTCTATTTCAATTTCCCCAAACATTTTCCTTTCTTATGATCCTTTCACTAAGTACTGGTGTACCTGATCAATCCGGTCTTTTATGGACAAGGGAACCTCCCGCATATTTCCGATACCCAACTCTTTCCCGCTATCCAAAGCTTGTCCACGCGACTTTTACCAGAGAGGGGGGCGTAAGCAGCGTCCCTTATGATTTCCTGAATACCAGTTATGACGTGGGGGATCTGCCACGGCATGTAACCTCAAATCTTGCAATCATCAAAAATACCCTTGGCGCCAACCATCTCATATTCATGAACCAGTCTCATGGTAAGCGGGTTTTTGTTCTTAGAGAAGAGCACATGGACAGCAAGGTTGAACCCCAGTCCGTAGACGCCATTATAACGGATATCTCTAATATCGCTATCTTAGTGAAGCAGGCCGACTGCCAGGGGATCATCATATTTGACCCCGAAAAAAAAGTGGTGGCTAACGTACATTGTGGTTGGCGGGGGAATGTCAAGGATATACTCGGAAACGTTGTTATAAGAATGAAACACGATTTTGGTTGCAGGGGGCACGAACTCTTGGCGGCTATCGGACCCTCTCTCGGGCCCTGTTGCGCAGAATTTGTCAGCTATGAAAATATATTCCCGGATAGCTTCGATGAATTCATGGTCCACGAAAACTACTTCAATCTGTGGGCTATAAGTAAGTGGCAACTTGTGAATGCGGGTCTCAGGCAGGGAAATATTGAAATCGCCAGTATTTGCACCCGCTGCAGGACTGACCTTTTCTACTCCTACAGGGGTGAAGGAGAAACAGGCCGGTTCGGGACCGTTGTCATGCTGACATAATGTCCGGTCCGCAGCTTGGAGCAGGAGTGCGGGGTCTTTGAAAATGAGGGCACTATTTACTGCTTGATTAATACAGTGAACAGGCATAAGTTCAGAGATAGTCAATTGTTGAGTCCTGCATCAGTTGAAAATTAACCACTTAGTGCCCATCCATTAATGTCACTCTGGGCACCGGAAGTTTCCAGTTCAGAAATGAGCAATATTTCGAAAGGAATACCGATCCAAATGCCTACAAAATACATCACCGTTACGGGCGGCGTCCTTTCAGGTCTTGGCAAAGGGATCGCCGTTGCTTCTATCGGCCACCTTCTCTCCTCAAGACTCAAAATCATCCCAATCAAATGTGACGGCTATCTTAATGTAGACCCTGGCACTATGAACCCATTTGAACATGGTGAGGTATTTGTATTAGATGACGGGGCAGAGGTAGATATGGACTTTGGTCATTATGAACGGTTCTTGGGGGTGACCTGCAAATCAAGGTGGAACATGACCATGGGCAAAGTATTCAACATGGTCAGGAAAAAGGAGCGCAAGGGAGACTACCTTGGAAAGACAGTTCAGTATATTCCTCATGTGACAGATGTAATAAAAAACCACATATCTGAGATAGTGCAGGAAGAAAAACCTGACTTGGTTATCATAGAAATTGGTGGAACAGTAGGGGATATAGAAAACGAGCTCTTCTTAGAGGCCATGAGGCAGATGAAAGAGGACGTAGGCCGGGACAATATCATTTACGTCCATTTGACTTATGTGCCGGTTCCGTACGGGGTTAATGAACAGAAATCCAAACCCACTCAACAGAGTGTGAATTTGTTGAAACAGAGGGGGATTTTTCCTGATATTATCATAGGCAGGTGCCCTGATTTTCTGACTAAAGAAATCAAGGACAAGATCTCTAATTTTTGCGATGTCAATACCGATGCAGTAATCACCGGTCTGGATGTAGATGATATTTACGAGATGCCGATTATCTTCGAACAGGAAGGTCTCCCCGAGATTATCCACAAAAAGCTCAACATCTATAGCCCGCCTGATTTGAGGAAATGGAAAAAGCTGGTCGAAAACATCAGAAACCCGGACAGGCAAATCACTGTTGCCATGTGTGGAAAATATACGAAATTAGAGGATTCCTATGCCTCTATCATAGAATCCTTTAATCATTGTTCGGCACATCTGAGCTGCAAGATAGACCTCAAGTGGGTTGAAACCACAGATCTGAAAGATACATCTCTCCTGGACGGTGTGGATGGCCTGGTTGTCCCAGCCGGTTTCGGGTCACGGGGCACAGAGGGCAAAATTGAGGCAATCCGTTTGGCCAGGGAGCGGGATATCCCCTTTTTAGGCCTTTGTCTCGGGCTCCAGTTGGCAGTTATTGAATTCGCAAGGAATCTCTGCAATTTGACCGGGGCTAATTCAACGGAGATGGATCCTGATACGCCTCATCCGGTGATTGATATCCTCCCGGAACAAAAAGAGATTACCGAAAAGGGCGGGACAATGAGACTCGGGGCCTACCCTGCTGCGCTCAGGGAGGGGACGGTTGTGCATTCTCTCTACCGCAGCAACGAGGTATCAGAAAGGCACAGACATCGGTATGAGGTAAACCCTGACTATCATCTGATTCTGCAGGAGAAGGGAATGGTTTTTTCCGGGATATCCCCGGACAGGAGGCTGGTAGAGTTTATTGAATTACCGCAATTAAAATTCTTTGCTGCCACGCAGGCCCACCCTGAACTCAAATCAAGGATGGAAAACCCCGCCCCGCTCTTCTATGGCTTTGTCAAAGCGTGTTTGAGTTGACCTGTTTCAAGAAGAGGAAAAATAGTGGTTAATTATATGCCTGCCAAGCTTATTAGCCCGGATGCCTAGTTTTTTGCCGTGAATACCCAATACGGCAATAGATATTCCCTTTGCGCCATTGGGCGGCAGCGCATAAGCTGTAAACCAGTCATATTTAAACTGGTCTGTTTTGTCGTTGATGGTTCCGGTTTTTGCCCCCAACTCTACGTTTTTGAACGCTTTTTTCCTCCTTAAGCTCCGGAAAGTTTTCCTGCATGTGCCATTCACAATAGTGTCCTTCATTAATATTCTTAAGTCGGCTGCAGTATTTTTGCTTATGGATCTGGTCATTTTTGCCGGCCTGTTCTGGTAGAGAATCTCGCCGTTTTCCTGCGAAATGTTTTTGACCAGCCAGGGTTTCATCATAACACCGTCATTTGCAACTGCAGAGGCCAATAGGGCCGCGTGAAGGGGAGATATGGTTGTGCTTTTGTTAAAGCCGGTAGCGATTTCCGCTAAACCGAAATCGTCATCCGGGACATGAATAAAACTCTTGGCCACAGGCAAATCAAAAGGGATCGATTGGTTAAACAAGAACCTCTCAGCCGAATCAGTCATGACTTTTTGACCCAAATTGTATATCCCCAATTTCCCAAAAACAGGGTTAATAGATGAGGCAAAGGCCCTTTTGAAGCTGATTTTGGATGTGTATTTTCCTCTCTTCTGTTTCAGTTGACGCTTGTAAAGCGTGTGCTTGCGACCATCAAAATAGACCGTCTTTTCGGGTGTAAAGCCTGCAAACTCAAAGGCTGCTGCCGCAGAGACAATCTTAAAAAGGCTGGCAGCAGGGAAATCCGCCTTAAGACAGAGATCTTCACCGTTTTGGTCTTTATCATAGCTAGCCATGGCAAGGATTCGTCCGTCATCGGGTCTCATTACCACCACAGCGGCCTGTAAGTTCTGCGAATTCTGAAGTAGATGAATAATATAGTCCTGAAGGCTTGAATCTAAGGACGATTCCACGATAAGGGGTATGCCGCCCCGTTCCAGGACAAAACGGTCTGACAGGTTAGCAAGGTCCAGGTTCAAGCTCTCCGGATCAATGGGAACGGCCTTTTCAACTTCCCTGCCGGGTAAAGAACCTGCCTGGTTTTCCATCTTTGAAAGGCTGCCCCGGGCCTGGCTCATCTGCTCCGAAATCCATGGAACACCAAAAAATATCAGAAAAATGCCTATCAAGGTAAATCCCAGAGAAAAAGCTATGAGGGATTTTTTCCTGAACAGACGTCTCCACAAAGAATGGATTTGAGGCGTTTTCTTGTGATCCCGCCAGCCTGAAGAATAGAGGTGCTTTGTGTCCATATTTATGCCTGAGAAATTGACTCCATTCCTCCCATATAGGGTTTGAGTGCCTCTGGTATGGCTACACTCCCGTCTCCCTGCAGATAGTTTTCGAGAATAGCGACCAAGGTTCGCCCCACAGCCAGCCCAGACCCGTTCAAGGTATGTACCAGCTCTGTACCTTTTCCGCCGCTTCTCTTGAACCGGATACCCGCTCTCCTGGCCTGAAAATCAGTGAAATTGCTGCATGAAGATATCTCACGATAAAGCCCCTGACCCGGGAGCCATACCTCAAGATCGTAGGTCTTTGCCGCGGAAAAACCGAGGTCTCCTGTACATAATGAAACCACCCGGTATGGAAGTTGAAGACGTCTGAGTATCTCTTCTGCGTTTCGGGTAAGTTTTTCTAATTCGTCATAGGATTCTTCCGGTTTCACAAATTTGACCATTTCTACTTTATTAAACTGATGCTGTCTGATAAGACCGCGGGTGTCCTTTCCGTAGGACCCTGCCTCTGACCGGAAGCAGGGCGTATAAGCGACATAGGAGACCGGAAGATCTTTCTCTGCCAGTATTTCGTCCCGATGTATATTTGTTACCGGTACTTCAGCCGTGGGAATCATATAGAGATCCCATCCTTCGATCTTGAATAGATCCTCTTTGAATTTCGGCAACTGTCCAGTGCCGACCATGGAGGCCGCGTTTACCATGAAAGGGGGCAGAATCTCGGTGTAATCGTGCTCGTTAGTGTGAATGTCGAGCATAAAGCTGATGAGGGCCCTCTCCAATTTAGCGCCTGCACCCCGGTAGAGCGCAAATCTCGAGCCCGCAAGCTTGGCAGCACATTCAAAATCCAGAATACCCAAATCCTCCCCGATCTCCCAGTGAGGGCGGGGGGGGAAATCGACGTCCCTGATCTCACCCCAGGTGCGAATAACCGGATTATCATTTTCGTCCTTTCCAACGGGCACAGATTCATCAGGGATGTTTGGAATAACCATGAGCAGGCTGTTGAGTTCTTCCAGAATCCCGGGGAGTTCTTTCTCTTTTTCCTTGATCTCTGAAGACACCTCTTTCATTTCCGCGATTATATTTAAGGCATCCTCTCCCCTCTTTTTCATGGCGGCAATATCTTCGCTTACACTATTCCTCTGATGGCGAAGCCCTTCGAGAACGTTCAGCTTACCCCTTCTTTCTTGATCCAAAGTCTCGAATCGGGAAATATCCAGACCATACCCCCTGGTTTTTATCATCTCCTTGATATCCCCAAGATTGGATCTGACAAATTTAAACTCAAGCATTGGGTTCTCCTTAAAAAGAATTGAAGTATTCTGAATTGAGGGATTGAGGAATTAACGTAATGATATCGTCTCGCAACCTCTATTACATGATAAGTTAAAAATGGTCAAACATTTTGAAATGGAAATTTGAAACTTGATGAATTCGTAAAAAATGGGAAAGCACCCGTTGTCGTCATTCCCGCGAAAGCGGGAATCCAGTAAAATCAACCAGTTCTGGACTCCCGCGTTCGCGGGAGTGACGGCCTTGGAGACTTTTTACGAGACCATCAAACTTGAAACTGGGAAAAGCAGATGAATGGAGACACCTTAATCTAATTTCAAATTTCCAGTTTCGGCAGCCGGTTTCCTATTCGAGAACTGTCCATTTTGGAAAAAGTGTAAACTTGTCAATGAAGGATGCCAATATTTTGAGCCATAATTTGGAATTGCCGCTTTCTGAAATATATGTTATTAGAACAAACGCTGTTATCAGAACCATATGAAAGAAAACCCTACGGTTATGACAAAATCAAAATCTCAAAGCCGGCCAAATGTTATCTGGGGCTTTTTCAGCACGGTTAAGCTGACTATTGTGCTCCTGATCATATTAGCTATAGTATCTATCTTGGGAACACTGGTTCCCCAGGAGCAGGGGGCCGCTGAATTTGCGAGACGTCTCAACCCGGCGATGCTCCAGATCTTTACCTCCCTTGACCTCTTTGACATGTACCATTCCATATGGTTCAGGGTCCTTATCGGGTGCCTGGCCATGAACCTCATTATCTGCTCTATCGACAGATTTCCAGCAACATGGAAACGCTTTAGTGCCAGACCCGAACCCGACAAGAAAAAACCATTTGACAATTTGCCTCCTGAGCAATCTTTTTTGGTCCAGGGAACGCTCGAAGAAACCGCAAACAGGGTAAACAAGTTACTTCAATCCCGATACAAAAAAATCAGGAAAAAGGAGGTTGACGCAAACCACTTTTTTTATGGAGAAAAAGGAGGTTATTCGCTTTTTGGCGTCTATCTCGTTCATCTGAGTGTGCTCCTTATCCTTGTGGGATCTTTAGCCGGCTCTTTTTTTGGCTTTGATGCCTATGTTAACATCTTAGAGGGGGAGCAGATAGACACCGTTATGCTCAGAAAAGCGATGAACCCTCTGAAGCTGGAATTTACTGTACGTTGCGATAAATTCACTGTGGAGTTCTATGAAAACGGTGCCCCCAAGGAGTACCGCTCCGATCTCAGCTTTCTTGTAAAAGGAAAAGAAGTGGCTAAGAAAAGCCTCTTGGTCAACCACCCTGTAGAATTCATGGGGGTCACCTTTTATCAGGCAAGTTATGGAAGCGCGCCAGGGAAAACGATTCGTCTGAAAATATCCCGTAACACTGCCGAACCTACTGTCACTGACATGAGAGTTGAGGCCGGAAAATTTATTGCATTGCCCGGCGGAGAAGGGAAATTCAAGGTGATTGATGTGCGGGGAGACATCATGAAGATGGGCCAGGCAGTCTTGATCTCAGTACAGCCCGATCTGGGCAATCCTGTTGATTTCTGGGTGTTCAAGCAGGGAAAAATGGCCCTGAAAATGCTCCCTGAGCCGATGCTTAAATCTCCAAAATTTAATCCTTCCGCTTTTAAGCCGTACACTTTTTTCTTAGATGGTCTGGAAACCAAATTCTATACCGGACTTCAGGTAAACAGAGATCCCGGCGTGTCCATTGTCTGGATCGGATGTTTTTTGATGATCGCAGGTCTTTTTGTCACCTTTTTCCTGTCACATAATAGGATCGGGGTTCATCTCTTAAAGACAGATCAAGGGATGAAAATAAGTGCGGCAGGCACGGCCAACAGAAACCCGGTAGGCCTTGAAAGGGAACTGGAACATCTGACAAGAGACCTCAAGGGTCTATTCGGTAAAAAGGGCTAAAACATATGCTTAATTCGATTATCTTCAGCTACACGACTTTTGTCTACTTTGCCGCATTCATGTTTTACCTCCTCGCCATGGTCATGAATCGCGAAATTCTTGCCCGTATCGGCACCGTTGCCTCTCTGATAGGACTCCTTGCCCAGACCGTGGCAATCATTCTCAGATGGGTGGAATCGTACACCCTGGGTGTTGGGCACGCGCCCTTTTCCAATCTCTATGAATCATTAGTCTTTTTTGCGTGGACCATAATGCTTCTATATATGATTGTTGAATGGAGAACCAAGAACAGGACCTTTGGGACCTTTGTTACCCCATTAGCATTTCTCGCCATGGCCTATGCCTCTTTCTCTCCAAATATCAGCAGCCAAATCCAACCGCTCATACCTGCCCTCAAGAGTAACTGGCTTATCAGTCACGTAATTACCTGTTTTTTTGGGTACGCTGCTTTTGCTCTCTCCTTTGGTTTCAGCCTCATGTACCTGTTAAAGCGCTTAGATAATCAAAAGCGGAACAACATCTTCTTACAACTCATTCCCGGTCGAAGCATACTCGATGATCTGAATTATCAGATGATCGTCGTAGGCTTCCTTATGCTGACCCTCGGGATTATAACGGGATCTGTCTGGGCCCATTCAGCCTGGGGAACCTACTGGAGCTGGGACCCGAAAGAGACCTGGTCTCTCATTACCTGGCTGATATATGCCTCGGTGATCCATTCACGGATGGTGAGGGGCTGGAAGGGAAAGAAGATCGCTATCCTCTCTATCATCGGTTTTGCCTGTGTCCTTTTTACCTATTTTGGTGTCAACTATCTGGCCGGACTTCACAGTTATGCAAGCTAAGATATGATGCGCCCGTAAAAAGTCTTTTTTACGAGACCATCAACGGTTACTCTTCACGTTTCACGAATTTTCCCCTGGAATACCTGCCGAAAATGCATAAGGCGGACATAGACCCTACGGATTCAATGAGTTCCGGCAGGGATGTTCTCTGATTAAATCCGCCCAGATGCGGTCCGGTATGGATGGTGATTTCATTTTGGCCTTTTTGAAAACCTTTTGCCGCGTCTTTTGAATATCCCCTATCTTTCAGGAAACTGGTGAATTCTTTGTCTGTCATCTCTCTCTGGTCCACAACCCTCAATATCTCATCCATATAGCGATCGACGCCCATCTCATCGACCATGCTGGTAACGAGTGCACCAAAATCAAGTGGTAAAATTCCGCCAAATTTCTTCCCAACAAACCCGTTATAATAATGCCCGAAGATTCCTCGGATAATCTCTTCAAGAAGGTGTTTATCAAAAAGATCACGTACGTCAACCGGATTGCCCTGTCTGTCGAACCCGAGTCTTTTTCTGTCTTTATTTCGAAAATAGCTCCCAGCCACCAGGAACAGACTCAATAGCTGTGTGCCGAGATGGCCGTAAAGAGAGCGGCTGCTTCCCTTGAAAGAGAAGAGGTGCTCGAGGTCCCTTATGCCTGTGATGCCGAAATTAGGATAACGGCAGGAGTCAAGCCATCTGTCGAGCCTGCCCCCCCGCTGCCATTCATACAAACCATTATCTCTCCTTCTGAACCCCTGCACCCGGTTGTGAAAAAGGGGTATCGGCGCAGAGTGGACAACACCCCGCGATGTCAGCTTTCCGAACAGGAAGGCATTCCTGAATATCACCTCTTTAAATTGCTCCCCTGTCAGCTGTTTTTCCTTTCTGTGATCATTGGGATAGGAGAAATAATCCCGGTGAGAGATAAAACCGATTGCATATTGTTCCGGATGGAGGTTCGTATTTTTATGGAGGTGGGCAGGTCCATTCCCCAATTTGAACAGATAACTTCCCCGGACCTTTACAGGAACCGGTATGTTGAATCGCACGGGGGAGTCATAGCCATCTATGCTGAGATGGTTCAGCCACAGCGCTTCTTTGTATAATGACTGAGGTGAATCGTCGGTCAAAGCCAGTTTGACGATCAGCAATCGACCGTCTCCATTAACGGCTCTAACGATACTCCTGCCGACAAAGGCGGAAGAGTGAGTGCCGGCAGCGCCCGCGCTATCTAAAACATCCTGCCAGTTCACACGGGGGGCAGTCATTTTTTGGGTCTTTATTTCAGGGCCCAAAATGGACACCGGGAGGGAGCCCAGGGCCTCCGCAGCCGCCCTGTGAGGATTCCCCGTCATTGTGCCGAGGATATTCAACAGGACAGCATAGGCTTCCTCGGCCAAAGGTCGGCCAATCGGGTTGATGGCGATAAAACAGAGGACCTTGGCCGCTTCTCTAAACAGAAAGAAGGACTGTTTCTGGTTTGAGACTGCCAAATTATGGAAAATCCCGTTGAGGGCAAGGATGGTTTCTGAACGAATTATTTCAGGGCTTGTCCTGACAGCAGAGCGTAAATGGCAAACGGCTAAATACTTGGCGCTGAAGTCGTGCTCATTTTTAATAAGAACATCTTCCGCCCTAATGATTTCGCCTTCCAGATTCCGGGGGATCATCGGGTATCATGGGCCTCTATCCTGGAGTTTTTTGCAAAGTCGGAAAAGATTTGGAAGTATCTCTTTCCTCCAACAAAATAGGTGTCGTTATGTCCAGCCCCAGGTATGGGGAAAAAATATTTAGAGGCATTAGCTGCCTCATACAGCATTTCTCCCATAGAAAATGGAACGATCTCATCGGTTTCACCATGGATAATGAGTTTGGGGACAGTGATCCCTTTGATTTTTATCAGGTTGTTGTAGTGGTGGGGCAGGAAGGGCGACAGAAGCTGAAAAAGGAACATGTTTTTCGCCATATCCTTGGTAGAGGTAAAAGCGCTCTCGATGATGATGGATCTTATATCCCTTCTCGTGGCTATTTCCACTGCGATTGCAGCCCCGAGGGAACGTCCAAAGGGGATGATTCTTTCAGGGGAAATCCGCTTGCGATCTACGAGATAATCATAAGCTGCCAGGCCGTCCTGATAAAGACCGGCCTCGGACGGCTTTCCTTTGCTCCTGCCGTATCCCCTGTAATCATAGATGAAGACCTGGAGACCGCAATCCAACAGCAGTTTAACATTCTCAATGCGATGGGAGATATTACCCGCATTCCCGTGACAAAAAAGGATGGTAGGTCTTTCACCCGGCAGGGGGAAAAACCATCCATGCAATCTTTTCCCGTCTGCGGTTTCAAAGAATACATCCTCATAGTTTAAGCCCCAATTCGCTGGAGTAGTCTCAAGGGAACGATCCGGATAAAAGATAAAAAAATTCTCGATTTTCGGATAAAAAAAATAAAAGGAGGCCGCCAGGAGGAAAACTAACAAGATTAACCATATCCCGTTTATAGGCATAATAAAGATCCGCCATCTTTTTCTTTTTGACGCTGGAGGCAAAGGAGAACTCATGCCGGAAAAAGATCCTTGAATTAATCAAAAACTTCCTGTCTTTCAGGCCTTGTTAAGTGGTTAAGGAGTTGAGTCGTTAAGTCGTTGTTAAAATAGATCATATCTATAATTTGCTTAAATTTCGGACATTCAGTGTTTAAAAAGCTATAACATCCGGAAATAATAGAAAGGGGCTATCCAATTGGCTCAAGTAACCACAACTTATAGCGTACATCATAGATCTGTCATCAGGTGTGGCATAACATATTGATTTTCATGAATAAATTTGTCGTTTAAACGTGAGACAAATCGCATATATTATCTAAGCTACTGATCTAAGGAGATATTTTCATTAAACCACGCTTATGGCGTAACCACAATATACAGTGGGCACTGGAGTCAAGTGGATAGGCCGTTAATAGAATATATTTTCCTACTCAACCATTTAACCACTCAACTACTCAACGAGGTCTGTCTTCACAGACGGAAAAAGGGATCTGTCCGTATGGGGAATAAATTTGGCCGCACTGAAAAGATTCATAAACTCCTGGTTCACGTTGAGCTCGAGATATGTGATCCGATCCCTTATCTGAAAGAGCTCGTCTCTGGCATCTGTTTGAAGGAGCGCCATACTTGCCCCGCTAAGGGAAGTATTTCCCAGGGAAACGTAGGTTTCAAGAGGGAGGTCGGGGATCATCCCGATGGTAATGGCGGATTGCGGGTCTATATAAGACCCGAAGGTTCCGGCAACGTAAAATCTGCGGGTCTCCCTAAGGGCAATATTAACGGTATTGGCAATGGTTGTCAGTATGGTGTACATAGCGGCCTTGGAACGTATCAGCCCGTCTATATCGGTCTGGCTGAGGGTAAGGGCCTGACCGGTCCCGGAATCTTCAGGAGGAACCACGATCAGATGACTTATCCCATCCATATCCACAAGGCGATTACCGCACCTTTTGGCCACAAATTTTCCTCTCAGATCAATCATCCCGGCCAAAAAGAGCTGTGCCGCAAGATCAATGAGTCCCGAGCCACAGATCCCCACAGGTTTTTGTCCCTGTGGCGCTTCAATAGACCCGTCATCTTTAATAATCCTTATCTCGAACTCACTATTAGCCGGGTCAATGAGCACGTGATCGATAACTCCCGGACCGGCCATCATACCCATGCTCGCAACACCGCCCTCCAGGGCAGGTCCTGCGGCCCCGGCGCATGCCATGAGCCAGTCTCTGTTTCCGATAACCACCTCGGCATTGGTTCCCACATCCATCAGGAAAGCTGTCTCTCTCTGATGGGTCATCCCGGAGGCCAATATTCCTGCTATAAGGTCGCCTCCGAAATAGCTGCCCACGTTTGGAGAAATCAGAATCGGGGCCCCTGGATTGATTTTAATCCCCAGGTCTCGAGATTTCAACAGTCCCGGACTGTTGACCACGGGGATGTAAGGCTCCCGGCAGATCCAGTAGGGATCCAGCCCCAGAAAAAGATGGGTCATTGTGGTGTTTCCGGCCACGGACATGCCCACAATGTATTCTGAGCCGATACCATTTTTCTCTGCTAATTTGCTGATCTCTTCATTGAGTCTTCCGATCAAAATGCCCTGTAGTTTTATAAGCCCCCCATCCTGAGCAGCGAAATGGATTCGGGTAAGGATGTCCGCGCCGATCTCAATCTGGGGATTATGAAATGAGGTCTCATCCATGATTCGCCCGGTTTCAAGGTCCATGAGCCGGAGAACAAGGGTTGAACTCCCCAAATCAAGAGCAAGGCCATAGATACCATTCCCCCCCTGCGCGCTAAAAACATCAATGAGATGCCAGCAACTATGCTCCTGAAAAAGAGCCGCAGATACTTCATAATCGTACTTCCGGAGAGAGGGGGTCAATCCTTTGATTAGCGCGAAATCTACACTCACCTCTTCATCCCCAAGGCCTTTTTTGATTCCCTTGACCAGGCGGTCCACATCAGCGGTATTATCTTTTAGACTCGGGGGAGTGAGCCGGGGCGAAACCCTCTTTATCCAGGCACCGTTTTCCATATTGTTTCCAAATTCCATCCGCTTTTATAAAGGAAATGGTTTTTTTGTGTTAAGGTAAAATCAATATCGAAGCTATCTGTTCTATACTCTTCAATTAGATTAAGGCAAATTGATAAAAAACATCTCCTATTCGGACATTGATGGCATAACCAGCGGGTCGGGCGGACGGGGTTTACTTTGGTGTTTCTTTGCAACGTCCTCAAGCCCACCGCTCACCCTAAACCTTAAACATAATATTTGTATGCTTTCCATACTTCTCCGTCAAGGGCTATTGGTTTTTGATAATGATGACAAGGCTATTTTCTATGCTTACAGAAAAAAGTCTTGACTATTTTCCAGAGTCATATAAAATGGCCCCATGGAAATTCGGAATATCATAGATCAGTGGGCGCTGGATCAAAACTTCCTGCATGGCAGGATGTCATTTATTTGCGGACCTCGCCAAATAGGAAAAACGACCCTTGTCAGACGTCATCTTGAACAGGCCGGACAGATAGGCAACTATCATAATTGGGATAGCCTTACTCTCAGACAACAGTTCGCATCCAACCCACTGTTTTTTATTGAAAATATATCAAGGCCACTCGTGTCCGGCACTCACCTGTCTGTAGAGGATCGTGAGTGGGTTGTATTGGATGAAATTCATAAGTATCCGCAATGGAAGAATATTCTCAAGGGCTACTATGATGAATGGGGCGCGTCTATCGAGTTTGTCATCACTGGGAGCGCTCGCCTTGATTATTTTCGAAAATCCGGCGATAGTCTTGTAGGTAGATATTTTCTCTTCAAGATGAATCCATTACATCCCAATGATCTGACAGGAGTTGTATTGGATCGCGATTCGGCCTGGATCCCCACCTCTTTGAAAATTGCTTTCGATGAACCTGATGAGATCTTTTCGGATGCAACCGATCATCTGTATAACCTTACCGGATTCCCGGAACCGGTATCTGTTGGTACAAAAGAATTTTACGAGAGATGGAAAAACAACCACATCTCCTTGGTTACAACTGAGGATGTGCGGGATCTTTCCAAAATAGAGAATATTCAGAAACTCCAGACACTTGTTTTTCTGCTGCCTGAACGCGTTGGTTCTCCGCTCAGTCTAAACAATCTCAAGAATATTCTGGGATGTGCGCATGCGTCTGTTCAGAACTGGCTGGAGGTTTTGAAAAAGGTATATATCCTATTTGACGTTGCGCCGTATTCAGCCCGTTTGGCCAGGTCCGTCCGCAAGGAACGTAAGTATTTTTTCTGGGACTGGGGGCTGCTGGAGAATTCAGGTAAGAGGTTTGAAAATTTTACGGCAGTTCAATTAAAGAGGGCAGTTTCAGCCTGGACCGAATGGGGAAAAGGAGATTTCAGCCTCTTGTACGTCCGGACAAAAGACGGGCGGGAGGTCGATTTTGTTATAACCGAAAGGGAAAGGCCACTGATTCTTATCGAATGCAAAAGGAACGATAAAACACTTTCACCCAATTTAAGGTATTTCAAAGATCGTCTACAGGTTCAGATGGCGTTTCAGGTAATTGAAACGCCGGGCTATCTCAAACAGGTGGATAGGGGCATTTTTGTTCTCGGTTTGGATCGCTTATTGAGCATCTTACCTTAGGAATATAGCTTAAACTTAACTGCACAGGTCTGAAAATTTTAGAAAAAACCTAAGGTCACGATGCTGGACTAACGGAAGGGGATCGGACTATATCAGCAAATACAAGATGTCTACGCACAGCGTGCAGCATCATATGCCTTGCGCTTTGTATTTCGTGCATCGGATGCGGCGCCAGGGTCACGTCATTTAAGCTGATAACCTGCTGACTTAACAAAAATTGTTTGCTTATTCGATTTCCTATAAATTCGAAGCACGAAATCCGAAATCCGAAACAAATACGAATAACCAAAATCCAAAATTCTAAAGGTGATGAGTCCCGCAGATGCTGGGTAAATATTTGGAATGTTTTGGTCATTTGATATTCGAAATTAGATATTGTTTCGAGTTTCAATATTGGAATTTCGGATTTTGAGGTCCCCAGGAACTCCTAATACTAACGATTTATCAGCGACTTTGACGTTTCCTGGATGCGGCGCTAATCGTCTTGAGCAAGATTACGATTATGATTAAGATTATGAAACAGGGAAGTTATTTCGTTCAGGTACCAATTACTCTCCAATAATCTTCACAAGGACGCGCTTTCTTCGTCGCCCGTCGAACTCGCCATAAAAGATCTGCTCCCAAGTCCCGAAATCCAGTTTCCCATCTGTCACCGCAACCACGACCTCTCTCCCCATAATCTGTCTCTTCATATGGGCGTCGGCGTTATCCTCTCCCACATTGTGCCTGTATTGTGAAACAGGCTCATGCGGGGGCCAGCTCTTCGAGCCATACGTCGTAATCGTGATGAAGCCCTGATTCATCGTCGTTGATAAAGACCGATGCCGTAATATGCATGGCATTTACGAGAACCAGACCCTCTTTGATTTTGCTTTCCCTGAGGCATTCGTCCACCTCGGGTGTGATGTTTATAAAGGCCCTTCTTGAAGGCACCTGGAACCACAACTCTTTTCTATAGCTTTTCATGATCTCTATCCTTTCTAATTTCGCTCGTTAAGAAGCCTTTTTATGGCCCTCGCATGTTTTTCCGCTGCTCCTTGATTTTTGAGCACTGCTTCCCGTGCCCGGTCACCAAAGCCCATGGATTCTTCAGGATGACCCAGCAGATAGAGGATTTTCTTCCCTAACTCCCCGGGTGTCGAAACTGGCACGCTGGCCCCTGCCCTTTCCAACAGGTCTTTTGCATCTAAGAAATCCTCCATGGAAGGACCATAAAGTACAACCTTTCCCCACACTGCCGGTTCCAGGGGATTTTGTCCTCCCAAGGGCACCAGGCTGGCGCCGCAAAACACGATAGTTCCAACGCTGTAAATCTTGAACAACTCGCCAAAGGTATTGATTATTATGGCTTTTTCTGTCCGTTTTTCTTTGCCCTCACCGATTTCCGTCCTCAATTGATATTTCAGGCCCCGGTCGTTGATCAGCGCACCGATCTCGGAGGTCCTGTCGATATGCCTCGGCACTATAATAAGGATGGTATCCGGGAACTCCCCAAGCGCCTTTACATAGGCATCCAGGATCATTTCCTCTTCACCCCGGCGGGTGCTGCCCGCAACAATAATCCTATCAGAGGTATCGAGGCTCAAGGTCTGCCGCATTTTCATCTCTATACCCGGATCCGGGGCTGTGTCAAAAAGATCATATTTTGCGTTTCCATTTATTTCAATCCTCAGTGGGTCGGCGCCCATAGATCTGATACGGTTTGCATCTTCTTCGAGGATCATACTGAAAAGATCTAAATTCTTGAGGACCTCCTTAAAAAAGGGGCGCAGTTTAAGATATCCACCGATCGACCTTATAGAAATCCTGCCATTTATAAGGGCCGTCTTTATCCCCATACGCCGGGCCTCGAAAAGCCAGGCAGGCCAGATCTCGGTTTCAAGGAAGATCATTGCATCTGGCCTGAAAAGGGAAAGGGCCTTTCGAACAGACCCCACAAGGTCGATGGGTGCGTAAACCACCAGGATCTCCTCTCCAAACGTTTCCCGTGCCAGGTTGCGCCCATGTTCGGTCGTGGAGGAAATAATGATGGAGCAGCCCGGTATGATATGTCTGAGCGCCCCTATGATCGATCCCGCCACCTTGACCTCACCCAAAGAAACAGCGTGAATCCAGATCCTCGGGCGCCCGGTAAGTCGTTGGACTGCTTCCAGGGGCATAAACCCGAGACGTTCTCTGAGATGGTGGCTGTAACGTCCGGTTACCCTTGTATAAAGCAAGAAAAACGGTAATAAAAGAAGGAACAGCCCGCTGGTGAAAACCATATAGATCCAGTAAAGTATGCTCATGTATTTGTCTTATCCCCTCGTTCCGGTTGCTGAGAGATTAAAACATGATAGGGGTTGCCGTCAACTTTTTCAGTGACTCCCGATATGGAATTTGTTATCATTCTAATGTTATCTGGTGGCGGATCAACGCTCCCTTGGCGGTTCAATCATTTAACAAACTCCGGAGAAAAGCCGAAATGAGCTTTGAAAAAAACATTCTATGCATAGGCGCAGGCTACGTCGGGGGCCCCACCATGGCGATGATCGCCCATAAATGCCCGCAGTACAAGGTGACAGTCGTGGATATCGACCCCGAGCGCATTGCCCAGTGGAACTCGGATGACCTTCCCATTTATGAGTCCGGGCTTGAGGAGATAGTCAAAGCGGCAAGGGGCAGGAACCTCTTTTTCAGTATAGAAGTTGAAGAAGGCATAAGGGAATGTGAAATTATCTTTGTGAGCGTAAACACCCCTACCAAGACATTCGGTGCCGGGGCGGGTATGGCCGCTGATCTTCAATACTGGGACAAGACCGCGAGACAAATACGGAAACACTCGGAATCAAATAAGATAATTGTGGAGAAGAGCACATTGCCGGTAAAGACTGCTCAGGCAATGGAAAGGATCCTCACATCTGCGGACAACGGCATCCGGTTTGATGTCCTCTCAAATCCTGAGTTTTTGGCCGAAGGTACCGCCATAAAAGACCTGGAAGATCCTGACCGGGTCCTTATCGGGTCGACGCAAACCCCTGAAGGTCTGAAGGCAAGGGATGTCTTAGTTGAAATATATTCCAACTGGATACGCGCAGAACGGATAATTACCTCTAATATCTGGAGCAGCGAGCTTTCCAAGCTGGTTGCAAACGCCTTCCTGGCCCAGAGGATCTCTTCAATAAATTCCATCTCTGCCCTTTGTGAAAAGGCCGATGCGGACGTTGAAGAGGTCGCACGCGCCGTGGGCATGGACAGTCGTGTGGGAAGCAGGTTTCTAAACGCCAGTGTCGGTTTTGGAGGGTCATGCTTCAAGAAGGACATCCTGAATCTCGTTTATCTCTGCCGATACTACGATCTCAAAGAAGTGGCCGATTACTGGGAGGGTGTGGTCAAAATTAATGATTACCAGAAAGAACGCTTCATCCTGAACATGCTTAACGTTATGTTCAACACGTTGGCCAACAAGAGGATCTGCCTCTTCGGATTTGCCTTTAAGGCTGACACAGGAGACACCAGAGAGAGTCCGGCTATTTTTGTCGCAAAGAGGCTGATCGAAGAAAAGGCGAGAGTGGTAATCACCGACCCAAAGGCCTTGAAAAATGCAATGAAAGATCTCGGGAATGTAGATGGAGAGATATCCTATGTTGAAGATCCTTATGAGGCATCTGCGGGTTGCAGCGCGATTGCCGTCATGACCGAATGGGCGATATATGGGGATCTTGATTATAAAAAAATATACCTGTCAATGGCCAAACCGGCTTTCATCTTTGACGGCAGAAACATCCTCGATCACGAGAAACTGTTTGAGATCGGCTTTAATGTCTTTCCGATCGGCAAACCCGGCCTGACGCATTTTTAAGAAAGAGGAACAATATAATGATACACGATCAAAAACGCATTCTAATCACCGGCGGCGCGGGGTTTTTAGGGTCCCATCTCTGTGATCGTCTAACAGAAGATGGCCATGATGTCTTATGCTTAGATAATTTTTTTACCGGCGCCAAAAAGAATATCAGTCATCTCATTGGCAAACCCAATTTTGAACTGATACGTCACGATCTTGTTCATCCCATATTCCTTGAAGTGGATGAGATATATAACCTGGCCTGTCCCGCATCGCCCATCCACTACCAGTATAACCCGGTCAAGACAGTAAAGACCAATGTCATGGGGGCTATCAACATGTTGGGTGTTGCCAAAAGGGTAGGGGCTAAGATCCTCCAGGCCTCAACTAGCGAGGTCTACGGCAACCCGACAGTACATCCCCAGAATGAAGATTACTGGGGCAATGTCAATACCATCGGTCCCAGGTCCTGCTATGATGAGGGAAAGCGCTGTGCCGAGACCCTCTTTTTTGATTACCATCGCCAGAACAGGGTAAATATCAGGGTGGTCAGGATCTTCAACACCTACGGCCCCAGGATGCACCCGAATGACGGTCGGGTAGTAAGCAACTTTATCGTCCAGGCTTTGACAAACCAGGATATAACGGTCTATGGGGACGGTTTCCAGACCCGCTCTTTCTGTTATGTGGATGACTTGATTGAAGGTCTGATCCGGATGATGATCGGCCCGGACGACTTCGTAGGTCCGGTAAACCTCGGGAACCCGACTGAATTCACCATCCTCGATCTCGCAGAGAAGACCGTCAGATTGACCGGGAGCAAATCCAACATCATCTTCAAGCCCCTTCCCCAGGATGATCCCCTTCAGCGACGACCGGATATCAGCTTGGCCAAAGAAAGGCTTCAGTGGGAGCCTGTGATAGATGTCGAAAAAGGCCTAAAAAAGACCATTGAATATTTCCGGAGTATCCTGGAGAAAAAATAGCTCCGTTTTTTTGAAATCAAGTCAATCCATGCCTGGCCCGCGGAACGCGGGGTAATCCTGTCTGAGTTTTTGCCATTTCTTCAGGAGATGAGAGTAACTGCATCCTCCTTGCAATAAGTTCTGGACTGAAAAGGACCGATATTTTTTTTGACAGAATTAACAGGATTAACGGGATTTTGTTTCGGTTTTGTTCTCTGTACTGACCATGGGTATCCTGTTCAGGGACACATGTTTTCCCTGTCAAAACAAGGCAAGATGAATCTTTGCGGCTTTATCGATCTGTTTGATCTGATTTTCATCCAATGTGCCGATGAGTTTCACTAACCTGCTTTTATCCAGTGTTCGAATCTGATCGGCCTTGACCTTGGAGTTCTTTGGAAGATTTGCTTCGCCTTTGGCCAGAAATACTTCAAAGGGGTATATCTTCCGAAGATTCTTCGAAGTGATGGGCAGAACTGTAACTGTACCGGAGAACTCGTTATTCTTGTCATTTGAAATAACCACTACCGGCCTTGTTTTTGATATTTCATGGCCTATGACAGGATCAAGCGTAGCAATGTAACATCCCCCTCTCCTAATATTCATCCCAGCCCTCCAGATCAGCAGTTTCAAACTCCTTCGAGACTGCGAGAGCCTCCTGTCTGGTCGCCCGGTAGCCTTCTTCCAAGTCCTTTTCTAACTTCTCTCTCTGTCTTCGTTCTATCCGTTCCACGATGGCTTTTGCTATAAAATGGCTGCGCTTTCTGGGTTCGGTCATACTGTTCAGGGATTCGGCGACCTCTTTTGGAAGCGTAATATTTAATCTAACAATATCTGTGCTCATTAAATAGCCTCCTTTCATGAGTTTTACTATACACAATATAATACACATAACAATCCCTAAGTCAAGGAGATATTGATCACCTTATCACTCCTTCCGGACGGACGTAGGCCTCAAATTGCCTTTTCACTGTTTACGCGAGGGTCAAATATAATTGCGGGCATATCTTCTTACGGGATGGCCGTCCAAGACGTGAAACTGTTTGATCTTTTTCAAGGTGACAGGAGAAAAGGTCCCTATGGGGAGGTAGATAATCTTTTTGCCGAGACGGGCCGCCATGCTTCGGCACCACCCCGATGGAGGCGTAGCTGCCACATAGACCACATGTTTCTCAAGACTGTAGTCGAGGGCGGCCATGAGGAGTTTTTCAGGTTTGTTCCTGGCAAATCCAAAAAATGGATCTCTCCAGATATCATAGACCCGCAGGGGCGGGTATGTCAGCATGAAGCCCCCGTACTGGCACCTGGAAATCCCCGGACCGTCCATGACCTCGCCTGCGGGGGTGCTGTAAAAGGACATATCCGATTCCTGGTTATGCTCACCGAGCCAGGTCACGCACCATGGAAAATCCTCCCCGCCGTCCCTGTCCTGAAAATCAGGATCAAAGATGACCACCACAGAACCCACTTTTCCCTTTAAGGGCCGCTCTGCCCTCACATAGATTGTCCCGCTGCCCCATTCCCTGATGGTCTCCCTGATGTCCAGACCGTCTAAGATGGAGCAGGTAAAGGGCTCGATCCGCATGTTTTCCTCGGTCTTTATCTCAAGGGCCTTCTTTCTCAGATAATGACCATACCCTTCAATGGCAATGTCCTCGGGCGGATAAGAACAGATAGAAAATCCCTTGAAATCTTTCCGCCAATCGCCAGGATGACGCTCTTTTTTCCTTTTCTTGACCGGAACAGACACTAAGCGCCTACGCAGGGTTTTTAACTGCCTATGAAATCTGATTCTCTTGTTGTCTAAGAAGAGATCTTCTCCTTTTAATCGAAGCACGGGGATGCCGGGCTCTTCAGTCTGCCAGGGATAATCACCCCCCTTTTCCCAAACCTCATAGGCAAAATTATCGTCAACTGCGCCCCTGGCCGCAACAATTAGCTGATAGAAGCTTGGTACGAGATTTCCCGTAAGAAAGGCATAGTTTCTGGCAAATCTGTTTAATATTCGGACCTGACTGTGGGAAAGCTCTTCCTTGCTCTTTTTCCAGTGCTTTTTTCTCGCAATGTCAATCAATTGAGAGTTGATCTTGAGCCTGTCCAACTCCTCAAGCCCCGACCTGCCACCCTCATAGGCCGCTGCGAGAAATGGCATTTCGCCCATGATCTCTCTGCTCGAGTCCCTGTGGAGGTGGGCTAGTCCAACCCCCTTTCTCAACCTCCGGCCAATGACCTGGGTCTGAGGTTCGTTGAGCATGTCCAATATCCCGCGAGTATGAGACAACCCACCCACGAAAAGGATCCTTTTACCTGTTTTGCTGAGTTGTTGAAGATGATAGGCCATGGTCTTTTCCCTAAGGATATCTTCGGGGGAAGGAGCATGAGTCTGGGTCATTCTTATGCGGGCCTGGCAGTAGACAAGATGGCCTATCCTTGTTATTGCGTAGGGGTCCGGCATGGGCGAAAAGTCAGGAGGATATCCTTCTGTGTCCCGGTCAATAAAATGCAGGGGGATATGCTCTGAAAGTCCTAATCGAATTGCCTCTATCTGACCGTCAGTGGGCTCCAAAAGAAGATAGGTAAAGGCCCCGTCCTGTTCCATGTAGTGGACCACAGAGAGGAGGGGGAGTCTCTTGACGCCGTCAATGATCTTCTCCTTTAACGTATCCGGATACTCCACGGCCACATGATCCGGCTTGAACTCTTCAAATCCCCTTCTTACCTCCAGGGCGAATTCCACCCTGTTGTGCAGGATAGGAACCATCCGGATATTGTTCCACTCGATCTTAGTCTTCCCGTTCAATTCCATCCACCAATCCCGTGAAATATTCAGACGCAGGCGCATCGAGAATCATGGAGGCAGCCTCCTTCAGGTATAGGAGCATTTTTCCTGTTTGTTTTCCCTGATCCAATTGATCCTCCCCACCTGCCAGTCTTTTCAGGGCATAACGGGCAATATTGATCCCATCCCTTACCGAATAGCGTTCATCTGCCTCATGAGCCGCCTGGAGAAATTCAACTACATATTCGAGGATTTCATCATCAGCAAATGGCAGATTGCTCTTTAAGATCAGAAACTCCTCATCTTTTTCCGGAAAGTCGATGTGGATTTGTGGCTGGAGCCTGGAATGAATATATTCAGGGAGCTCAAAGGTGCTGGCATCATCGTTCATAGTTGTGCAGAATCGGAATTCAGGATCGGCCTTGATCTTGATACCGGCCACGAGCGACTCAACATATCTCCTGCTATCTAAGAGGGGGGCGAGAGAGGCCCAGCTCTTCTCGCTCATCCTGTTTCCCTCATCAATAACGGCGACGCCTCCCTTTATCATGGCCGAGACCACGGGACTCGCCGTATATTTGATCTTCCCCCTATCCGAGATAACAGGAGTGACTATCAGATCCTCCGGTCTGGTATCCATTGTGGCCTGAAACAGATAAACCGGCCGGCCCAGGGACCTCCCGGAATGGTAGGCCAGGGTTGTTTTCCCTACCCCCGGTTTGCCCACCAATCTCGGGCTCAGGGGCAGATCATCCTTCCCTATGACAAGCCAGGAGGCCAGGACCTGGGTTATCAACTCCCCCTGACCTACCCACGACATGGGTACCTGATCAGGTTCGCTGAGGTGCAATTCCACTCCATCTATTATTATTTTTTCCATCGTATTTCGCCTCCATATTTCATGATGTTGGTTCTATTATAGTATATTTTTTTTGCAAAGGGGATATATCTGTGATAAAAATACAGGAATGAAGCAAAACAGGTGGGATGATCATTACGCCCGCCGGGCAAAAAAGGAGAAGTGGCTTGCCCGGTCAGTTTATAAGCTCCAGGAAATTGACAATAAGTTCAAGTTGATCCGGAAGGGCAACAGATTGCTCGATTTAGGCTGTTATCCGGGGTCGTGGACTCAGTACGCGCTCAAGAAAGTGGGCAATCAGGGAGAAGTGGTCGGGATAGATTTGACCAAGCCGGATCAGCTTTTGATGGATGGTTTCAGATTTATCCAGGCAGATGTAATGAGTTTGGAACCCCAATGGTTGACACGGGAGATCTCACCAAGGGATGTGGTTATAAGCGATCTCGCTCCATCAACCACGGGGATAAGCGCCACTGATACAAGTCGCTCCATCACTCTCGCAAGAAAAGCCCTGGAAATCGCCTGTACACTTCTAAAGAGAAATGGCAGCTTTGTATGTAAGATCTTAGAGGGAGAGGATATCAAGGGGTTTAAGGCAGAGGTCTCCGGGAACTTCAGACAGGTCCGACTTTTCAGACCCAAGGCCACGCGTAAACGGAGCAGGGAGGTCTATCTCGTAGGACAGAGTTGGATGGATGGTTGACGATTGGCAATCTCAAATCATCAATCATCAACCATCAATCTTTTTTTGGGGGATGTAATAAATGTCAGGTCATTCAAAATGGAGTTCAATAAAGCATAAAAAGGGGGCTGCAGATGCCAAGCGGGGTAAGATCTTTACCAAACTCATCAAGGAGATAACCGTGGCTGCACGTATGGGAGGGGGCGACCCGGACGGAAATCCCCGTCTTAGATCGGCCATAGCAGCGGCCAAGGGAGAAAATATGCCCAAAGAGAATATTGAAAGGGGCATTAAAAAGGGCACAGGTGAGTTAGAAGGCGTATCCTATGAAGAGGCAAGTTATGAAGGATATGGACCGGGGGGTGTGGCCGTGCTTGTGGATTGTCTTACGGATAACAAGAACAGGACCGTTGCAGATATAAAGCATCTCTTCGAGCGTTACGGGGGCAATCTTGGAGAGCCGGGGTGTGTTGCCTGGATGTTTGAGCAAAAGGGTCTTATGGTCTTTGAGAAAGATAAGGTGGATGAAGAAGAACTTTTTGACCTGGCCCTTGAGGCCGGCGCCGAAGATGTCAGGGAAGAGGAGACAGAGTTTGAAGTCATTACGGCACCATCCGACCTTGAATCTGTCAAACAGGCAATTGATGATGCCGGTCTCTCTTATTCTTTAGCGGAAGTGACCAAGATCCCCCAGAATACGGTTAAAGTGGAGGGAAAAAAGGCCCAGCAGACGCTGAATCTTATGCAATCTATCGAAGACCATGATGACGTAAGCCATGTATACGCCAATTGCGACATCCCTGACGATATGATGGAGGCCTTAGACTGATGCTTGTGCTGGGTGTGGATCCCGGCTCAAGAATTACCGGGTATGGTCTGGTGGAGAAAAAAAACAATGATATTACCTACATTCATTCCGGTCTTATCAAGTCACACAGCAAAATCCCATTCTACAAGAGAATCCATAAGATTTTTCAATCCATGGTGGATATAATAGGCCAGTATCGACCAGAGGAGATGGCCATAGAAGACCTCTTTTATGCAAAAAACATCCAGAGCTCTTTAAAGCTGGGTCATGCCAGGGGCGCTGCATTGATTGCCGCAGTTCAATGCGATATCCCAATCTTTGAGTACACCCCCTTGGAGATCAAAAAATCGGTGGTGGGATATGGAAGGGCCGACAAGGAACAGGTTCGGTCCATGGTCCAGATGATTCTGAAGATTAAGGGGGAACTTCCCCTCGATGCCTCTGACGCCTTAGCCACTGCAATATGCCACCTCAACTGGTCAAGATTTGAATCGGTGGGAAGATGATTGCGCATTTAAAGGGCATTCTATTCAAGAAGACAACCCAGTCGATCATAATAAATGTGGGCGGAGTCGGGTACGAGGTTTCTGTCCCCCTGTCCACCTTTTACTCTCTTCCTGGGACCGATGAAAATGTCAGCCTCCAGATCCACACCCATGTCAAAGATGATTCATTGACCTTGTTCGGATTTAATACAAGCCTTGAAAAAGCCCTTTTTTTGATGCTGGTCTCTGTTTCAGGGATCGGCCCGAAGTTATCGATCAATATCCTTTCGGGCATGGGACCCCAGGACCTGCTGGAGGCCATAGCCCACGGGGACGCAATACGTCTACAGGCCATCCCCGGGATCGGCAAAAAGACTGCGGAAAGAATAGCCCTGGAACTGAAAGACCGCGCTTCAAAAGCCCTCGGAGAAATGGACATTTCTCCCGTGCCTGTATCTCGAGGGAAAGATAGGGTTATTATAGAGGATGCCCTTTCAGCCCTCATGAACCTGGGATATTCACCCAAGTCAGCCAAAATGGCCATCGAAAGGGCCAAATCCCGCGTCAAGGAGATGACCTTGGAGGATTTGATCAGAGAGGCCTTAAGAATTCTGTCCTGATGGAAAGATTATGGAAGAAAGAATTATAGACCCGGAGCCCCGGTTAGACGAACTCCCGGCAGAGATAAGTCTCAGACCCGGCAGTCTTGACGAATATGTGGGCCAGGTGGAGATGAAAAGAAATCTCAGGGTTTTTATTGAGGCCGCCAGGGGGCGGTCAGAGGCCCTGGATCATGTGCTTTTCCACGGGAGCCCTGGGTTAGGCAAGACCTCCCTGGCCAACATTATTGCAAAGGAATTAGAGGTAAACATAAAGAGCACCTCCGGTCCGGTCATCGAGAAATCAGGAGACCTTGCGGCCATACTCACCAGTCTTCAACCCAAAGACGTTCTTTTTATCGACGAAATTCACCGCCTCAACCATGTGGTGGAAGAGATCCTCTATCCGGCCATGGAAGACTACGAACTCGATCTCATTATCGGGCAGGGCCCTTCTGCAAAGACAATGAAAATCCCTCTACCCCCTTTTACTCTGGTTGGCGCCACCACTCGGACGGGGCTTTTGACGCCTCCCCTGAGAGATCGGTTCGGGATGATCCTGAGGGTGGAGTTCTATAGTCCTGAAGAACTTCATGAGATAGTCATGCGATCGGCTTCGCTTCTCCAGATCCCAATAAGGGAAGCTGGTGCACTTGAGATTGCCAAAAGGGCCCGGGGAACGCCGAGAGTGGCGAACAGGCTCTTGAGAAGGGTGCGGGATTTCGCCGAAGTAGAGGCCGACGGGGTCATTACTCCAGATGTGGCGGATCAGGCCTTAGACATGTTAGAGGTGGATGAAGAGGGGCTCGATAAGATGGATCGCTTTATTATGTGTACCATTGCAGAGAAATTCGATGGGGGCCCCATAGGTCTGAGCAGCCTCTCCGCGGCCGTGGGCGAGGAAAAAGATACCCTCGAAGACGTGTATGAGCCCTTCCTTATTCAAAAAGGCTATATCAAAAGGACGTCCCAGGGGCGAGTTGTTACCAGACGGGCCTATCTTCATTTGGGGCTGGAAAAAATAGGGCTGGAAAGCACAGTCCAGAAGAAATTGTTTTAAAAACGGGTTGTCTGATTTTTTGCGGGCGCATCAAGTTTGATGAATTCGTAAAAAGTCTCCACACCCGTCATTCCCGCGCAAGCGGGAATCCAGAACTAGCTGAAAACACTGGATTCCGGATCAAGTCCGGAATGACAAATAAGGTAGATTTCGACTTTTTGCGAGACCATCAAATTTCTCCGGGGGATAAAATGAATGTCTTAGATGAGAAATTCGCTGAATTTCAAAAACTTCCAACAGAGGAAAGAATAGAGTGTTTTGAGAAAGATGGTCGGCTTTTTGACATGATAAGATCGCAGCAGTTGAATCGTGAAATCATAGACGATATCTATGGAA
>PVMK01131823.1_pt1 | contig 54931 bp, 45 predicted proteins | sample 1853481 | NCBI WGS metagenome assembly PVMK01 (sample SAMN08533507, study PRJNA380276) | Marine sediment metagenome, whole genome shotgun sequencing project.
GCACTGGGGTCGTTGACCATGATGGAAGTTCGCTGCTCGTAGATTGTAGACAGAAGACCGAGATCCCCTTGGTCCACGTCGCCGTCGATTGAGGCTTGGGCATCCCGTCGGTCGCCGCCTTCCTTTTGCCAGGCGCCATCCGTGTAGCGAAGGTACTGATGCCGCTTGCCCTCGTTGCCACGATACGTGACGCGCCAGAAGAACGTGTCGCCGTTGTACGCCGCTTGAACGTCGTAGGGCAGAATCCTTCCGTGGTCACCGTTGTGACCTTCTAGGATCGGCGTCGGCGGAAGGGCATCAGCACCGTCCATACCGGTTGCACCGTCTGCACCGGTTGCACCGTCCGCACCGGTCGCGCCGTCGGCACCATCCATGCCGTTCGTGCCATTAGTCCCCGCGTCTCCGCAGGCAGACATCGATACGATCGCTACAGGTAAGAGAATGGCAAATAGAAGAGTTCTCATAATGAAGCCCTTTCAGATGCGTGCGGCAGCCCCGTGCTGCCCCACGATTACGGTCGGCGTCCTAGCGCAACGCAAGCCGCGTGCCAACGCGGATCCGCGGATTCTATGGGAATTATGGGATCCCACCGCCGCAGATCCTGCGTTCGAGAGCGGCTGGCGCATCGACTGCGCGCACCAAAGGATCCGCACCGCATCCACCCTTAGCGACTTTCTTCACGCATCGCGTCGATGATCCGGTCGACCAGGGCGTTGCCTCGCTGTCTAGCTGGCTCCACCTCCTCTTCGGCAGCGATATCCATGCGCACGTCGACGTAGTAGTCGAGCTTTGGCTCTATTTCGCTCGGGCGCAGTATCGCACGATGCCCTCCTTCGAGCTCGAAGACCAGCAGGTCGCTTTCGGGTAGCTCGATCGGTGCCTCGCTCTTGTCCTGCGAGGTGCGAATACCCTTCTTCACGTCGAGCCAGGCTTCCACCTGGAGGTCGGCGATCTGCGAGGGAGGATCGTCTCGATAGCGACTCATCACTGCTGCTATCTTCTCGTTTGCGTCGCGCCCTCCGAAGGCCGTCGAGATCTTTCCACTCAAGTAGAGGCCGTGCCGGCGCCACATTGCCTCGCGCTGGTCCAGCAGCGTCCGCCCACGCGCTTTACATCGCGCTGCAAGGTCCGCAACTAGCAAGGCCGCACTGATGCCGTCCTTGTCTCGAACGAACGTCGTGGCGCCATAGCCCCGCGCTTCCTCGTACCCGATGATGTACCGGTAGCCCTCTGCTTCGAGCTCGATCGCGCGATGATTGATCCAGTTGTGGCCGACGAGGGTTTGCTCCCACCGTGCCCCATGAGCCTCCGCGAGCTTTCCGAGCAGTGGCGAGCTTACGATCGACGAGATGACCAGGCGCTTCGCCTCGGTTTCGGTCTTTTCGAGCAGGTCGTCGGCCAGCATGCAGCCAACATCGTTTCCCGAGAGGACTTCATAACCCTCGTCAGAAATGGCCGCGACAGCCAGACAACCGGCATCGGGATCGTTGGCGAGCACCAGCTCCGCGCCCATACTCTTGGCCAGCGCAAGGACGTGCACCATGGCCGCGGGCTCTGCTGGATTGGGGAGCTCGACGGTGGGAAACCGGCCGTCGGGTTCCGCCTGCGAGACGAGGCTTTTGAGGCCGGAAAACCCTCCGGCCCCGAGGATCGTCCGAACCAGTCGATCTCCGACGCCGTGAAGCGCCGTGTACGCAATTGGAAGGCGGCGAGCTTCCGAGGGGGGGCCTACCAAGGCACCGACTTGTTCCCGATACCGCTCCACCAGGTCGTTCAAAGCTTGCATGCGCCCATGAGCGGTCGCTTCATGGCGCGTCCATCGGGGAACGTTGGCGGTGCTGTCGATGCGGGCCATCTCGCGCGAGATGCCCTCGTCGTGCGGGGAAATGATCTGCGCACCGTCTCCCCAAAACACTTTGTAACCGCTGTAGGCGGGAGGACTATGGCCCCCGGTAATCATCACGCCCGCGGCAGCGCCGGTTTGCAAAACCGAGAACCCTAGGACCGGGGTGGGCATGTGATCGTCGAGCATCCAGACTTGGAAGCCAGCGCCCGCAATCACACCTGCCGCGGCGGTTGCTAGCTCGCGGCTCATCCGGCGTGCGTCGAAGCCCACGCAGACGCCTCGCTCTGCGGCGTTCGGAAGCTGTTGGCGAAGCCAAGCACACAGGCCGGCGGTCGCGCGGACGACGGTAACGCGGTTCATCCGGTTCGGCCCAGGACCGAGCGGTCCGCAGAGACCGGCGGGACCAAACGCAAGCTTGGTGTCGAAGCAATCGTGCAACGCGTCGATGTCGTTTCTGTCGAGCAGTTGCCTAAGCTCGCCGCGCGTCGCCGGATCCGAGTCGTCCGCCAGCCACCGCTTCGCCCTTTCGACTACGTCCACGCCTCCCTTTCTAGCCTGCTGGCGATCCCGGGTCGATATCGATGCTTGCCCGCCCGTCTTTGGCACCCCGCGTAGCCCTTCCGGTTCCAGCGCGGGGCTCTAAGATGTCTTTCCCGCCGAAAGGATCCGCCATGCCTCACGATGTTGCCTCACTCGAGGAAGAGCTGAACGCAATGATCGCTTCCGGCCAATCGATGGAGGCGTTCGAGAAGTTCTACGCAGATGACTGCATCATGCAGGAAAACGACGATGCACCCCGAGAAGGGAAGTCCGCTTGTCGACAATACGAGATCGACTTTTTCGGCAGTGTCGAACAGTTCCACGAGGGCACGTTGCGCGGTAGCGCCGCCCAAGGAGACCGGTCATTTTCCGAATGGGTCTTCGACATGACATTCAAAGACGGGAACCGCATGCGAAGCCACCAAGTCGGCGCTCGCCGATGGGCCGAGGGCAAGGTGGTCTTCGAGCAGTTCTTCTACAAACCCAACATCACGCCAGCGGACTGACACCGGCGCTGACATTGCCACTGCCACTGGCACTGCCAGTCCCGCCCCGCTATGACCCCCCAATGATCATCGACCACTTCTCCGTGGCACCGCTCGGCTGTAATTGTGTCATTCTGGGCGACGAAGAGCGCGGGACGGCCATCGTGGTCGACCCGGGAGGCGAAGCGCCGCGGATCCTGGCGCGCCTCGACGAGCTCGGGCTGAAGTGCGAAGGGATCGTCCACACGCACACGCACTTTGATCACATCGGCGGGACCAAAGAGGTCCAAGAGGCGACCCATGCCCCAACGATGATCCACGAGAAGGACTTGTTCCTCTATGAAGGCGTGCAGATGCAACTCGATAGTTTTGGGGCCCCTTTCCGCGCACCGGAGGTGGCCGAAATCGATCGCTTCCTCTCCGATGGCGATACGGTGTTGGCGGGTGGACTCGAAGCAGACGTCGTTCACACCCCGGGGCACTCACCGGGTAGCATCTGCCTGACGGTCGAAGGGGACCGGCCGGTCGTAATCGCCGGGGACACGCTCTTCGCACGCAGCGTCGGCCGCAGCGACCTCTGGGGCGGCGATGCCTCTCAACTGGTCGACTCGATCCAACGCAAGCTGTTCGCGCTCCCCGACGAGACCCTGGTGATCTGCGGCCACGGTCCCAACACTACAATCGGCGAAGAGCGACGCTTGAATCCGTTCGTCGGCGGAGCCTAGGCGCCGTCCCACAACTTCAACGCGCCGCGCATCGCCTCGACCAACGAGAAGGTGCGGACGCCGTCCGGCAACTCATCTTGCAGATGGCGCACATTGCCGCCGCCTAGATGCAGCGTGTCGTAGTTGAAGATCGGTTCGAGCTGTTCGATGGCGTTGAATACGCGCGCCGTCCACTCTACCGGACCGATGCGCTTGAGCTCACTATCGCGCACGAGATCTTCATAGGTCTGACCATCGCGCTGCGGATGGTGGCCAAGCTCGAGGTTCGGAACCAACACGCCGTCGGTGAAGAGCGCCGCTCCCATCCCCGTGCCCAACGTCAGCACTAGCTCGACGCCCTTGCCCCTAACGACACCGAGCCCCTGTAGATCGGCGTCGTTGACTGCGCGTGCCGGGTGCTCAAGCAACTGGGTCATCCGCTCGTTGAGCCGCACGCCGCACCACAGCGCGTCTCCTAGGTTCGGCGCGTTCTGCGCCACCCCTTTCTTCACGACCCCAGGGAACCCAACCGAGACCCGTCGATGTGGCGGCAGCGTGTCTGCCATATCGTGGATCAAGGCGAACACTGCGTCGGGCGCTGCGGGTGAGGGCGTCGCTTGACTGAGGGTCTCCGTCACCGGCGCGCCCTGATCGTTGAGCGCGAGGACCTTGATGGTACCGCCACCGATGTCAACAGCGAGGGTGGTCATGTCTGCGTACCCTTGTGCGTTTTATAGTACCCGATCAGCTGGCGGGTAGAGCCATCGTGCTCGCCATCGGCGCCGCTCAACTCGGGAAGAACGACCTCCGCCAGTTGCTTGCCTAGCTCGACCCCCCACTGGTCGAAGCTGTAAATATTCCAAATCACCCCCTGCACGAAGATCTTGTGCTCGTAGAGCGCGATCAGACGGCCGAGCGCCCGCGGGGTGAGTCTTTCGACCATGAGCGTGTTGCTCGGGCGGTTTCCTGGAAAGGTTCTGTGCGGCACGAGCGCGGTGACTCGATCTGCAGAGACGCCCGCTTGCTCGAGCTCGCGACGGGCTTCCTCCTCCGTCTTGCCACGCATCAGAGCTTCCGTCTGGGCAATGCAGTTCGCAACCAAGATATCTTGGTGCAGACCAATTGGATTGTGACTGCGCGCAGCGACGATGAAGTCACACGGGATCAAGTGCGTCCCTTGATGCAGAAGCTGGAAGAACGCGTGCTGTCCGTTGGTCCCGGGCTCTCCCCACACGATGGGCCCGGTCGTGTAGCCAGTGATGATCGCGCCGTCGCGCGACGCCCGCTTGCCATTGCTCTCCATGTCGACCTGCTGGAGGTAAGCGGGGAAGCGATGCAGATACTGCTCGTAGGGCAAGACCGCATGCGAGGGCGCGCCGAAGAAGTTGTGATACCACACGCCGAGCCCCGCCATGATCACGGGAATGTTCTCACGCAGGGGTGCCGTCTGAAAATGCTCGTCCGCCTCGTACGCGCCAGCAAGCAGCTCTTCGAAGTGATCCATGCCGACGACGGTCGCGATCGAAAGACCGATCGCGGACCACAGAGAATACCTTCCGCCTACCCAGTCCCAGAACTCGAACATGTTCGCGGGGTCGATGCCGAACTCCACGACCGCGTCGCGGTTGGTGGAGAGCGCGACGAAATGCTTGGACACGGCGTGCTCTGTGCCCAGTCGGTCGACGAGCCATTGTCGCGCGGACCGCGCGTTGGTCAGGGTCTCTTGCGTGGTGAACGTTTTCGAAGCGACGATGAACAACGTCGTTTCGGGCTGTATCTGACGAAGCACCTCGCTCAAGTGCGTGCCATCGACGTTACTTACGAAATGTGCGCGTAGCCCCTGCTTCCAATACGGGCGCAACGCCTCGGTCACCATCGCCGGACCTAGGTCCGAACCGCCAATCCCGATGTTGACGACGTCGGTGATGGCGCGCCCGGTGTGTCCCATCCACGAGCCCTCTCGAACCGCAGTCGCGAAGACGCGCATCTGCAACAGCACCCTCCGCACATCGTGCATCACGCCGGCACCATCAACGGTCACGGCTCGGTCGCCCCGATTTCGAAGGGCGGTATGGAGGACGGCCCTCCCCTCGGTTTCGTTGATGGCATCGCCCGAGAACATGCGCGCGAGCCAATCGCGAACCCCGCACTCCTCGCAGAGATCTACCAGGAGAGAGACAGTTTGATCGGTGATGCGGTTCTTCGAAAAGTCGAAGAGAAGGTCGCCAAGCGTGAGCGAGAAGCGCGCGGCGCGGTCCGGGTCGTCGCGGAAGAGATCCCGCATCGGGAGGTCCCTGACCTCGTCGTGATGTGCGGCTAGCGCCTTCCATGCCGCGGTCTGGGTAGGGTCGACCATTGCGGGAACCTTAGCTCCGCCAGCGCCAAAGAAAAACCCCGCAAGGCAAAAGCCCTGCGGGGTTTCGTTGTTCCTCGTCACACTAGACGAGGAGCGGGGCGAGAACGAGCGCCACGATACTCATCAGCTTCACGAGGATGTTCAACGACGGACCCGCCGTGTCCTTGAAGGGATCGCCGACGGTATCACCGACGACGGCAGCGTTGTGAGCGTCACTGCCCTTGGGGTGGACCGAGCCGTCCGTCATCTTGTAGCCGCCGCTTTCGAACGATTTCTTGGCATTGTCCCAAGCGCCACCGGCGTTGGACATGAAAAGCGCCATCGTAACGCCCGACACAGTGACACCGGCGAGCATGCCGCCGAGGGGCTCCGCGCCCATCGTGAAGCCGACTACAACCGGGGTGAGAATGGCGAGCGCACCCGGCGCAACCATGCGCTTGAGGGAAGCCTCGGTCGAGATCTTCACGCAGCGGGCCGTGTCCGGCTTCGCCTTGCCCTCGAGGAGCCCCGGAATCTCCCGGAACTGACGACGGACCTCTTCGATCATCTCCATCGCCGCAACACCGACCGCCTTCATGGCCATCGATGAGAAGAGGAAGGGAAGCATGCCGCCGAGGAACAGGCCGGCCATGACGAGCGGCTTGGAGATGTTGATGCCGGTGATGCCGGCGGTCTGCGCGAAGGCAGCGAAGAGCGCGAGAGCCGTCATGGCCGCAGAGCCAATGGCGAAGCCCTTGCCGATGGCCGCGGTGGTGTTGCCGACCGCGTCCAACTTGTCCGTGCGCTCACGCACCTGAGGCTCCTGGCCGCTCATCTGGGCAATGCCGCCGGCATTGTCGGCGATGGGACCGTAGGCGTCGACCGCGAGCTGAATGCCCGTCGTGGAGAGCATGCCGAGCGCGGCGATCGCCACGCCGTAGAGGCCTGCAACCTCGGCCGCGATGACCACGCCAAAGGCGATGACGATGATCGGCATGGCGGTCGACTGCATGCCGACGCCGAGGCCCGCGATGATGTTCGTCGCGGTGCCGGTCTTGCTCTGCTCGGCGATACTATCGACCGGCCCCTTGTTCATGGACGTGTAGTACGAGGTGATCAGACCGACCAAAACGCCGGCGCCCAGGCCGGTGACGGTCGCCCAGCCTACGTTCATCCAGGTGACGAGCTGACCCTGTAGGGTCGTCGCGCCGCCTTCAGGCCACATGTAGCGTGCGATGGCGAAGGTCGCGACAGCCATGACGCCCGCCGCCCCAAACGCTCCCATGTCGAGCGCGTGCTGAGGGTTGCCGCCCTCTTTGGTGCGCACGAAGAAGGTGCCGACTATCGAACAAATGATGCCCGCGCCCGCGATGACGAGGGGCATGATGACGGGGCCCACGCTGCCGCCATTCGACACGGCGTCGAAGCCGAGCGCAAGGACCATCGCACCAATCATCGCGCCGACGAAGGACTCGAAGAGGTCGGCGCCCATGCCGGCAACGTCGCCGACGTTGTCGCCGACGTTGTCCGCAATGACGGCGGGGTTCCTGGGGTCATCCTCGGGAAGACCGGCCTCGACCTTGCCGACGAGGTCGGCCCCGACGTCCGCGGCCTTGGTGTAGATGCCGCCACCGACACGCGCGAAGAGCGCGATCGAAGAGGCGCCCATCGAGAAACCGGTGAGGACATTGACGGTGCGAACGAGCTCCCAGTCGAGCACGTGGGTGAAGATGATGTAGAGGCCACTGAGGCCGATCGTCGCGAGGCCGACGACTGTCATGCCCATTACTGTGCCGCCTGAGAACGCCACATTGAGCGCCGGAGCCAGGCCGATACGAGCGGCGGCCGTGGTTCGCACGTTCGCGTTAGTCGCAACCTTCATGCCGATCCAGCCCGCCAGAGCCGAGCAGGACGCTCCGACGACGAATGAACCCGCGATCTGCCAGCCGCGCATCGGATCGCCGAAGTAGGCAACGCCTAGAATCGCGCCGACGATGAGCACGAAGATCGACAGGACGCGATACTCAGCCCGGAGGAACGCCAAGGCGCCTTCCTGAATCTGAGCGCCGATCTCGACCATGTTGGCATCGCCCGGATCCTGTTTAGAAACCCAACTCGCCTTCATCCAGGCGAAGAGAAGAGCGAGCACGCCCGCTGCGGGGGCTGCGTAAATGAGTTGTTGCATATGCGCTGAACCTCTATTTGAGCCCGGCCCCGGTTAATTACTGGCGGGCGGCGCGTTTCTACAAGATTTGAAAATCAGGTCAAACGCAGGGGGGAGGTTTCAGCCAGGAGACTGAAATTACAGAGAAATCAGCCAGCTCTGGCTTCCGCGATGGCCACCTTGGCCGCATCGAAGTCCGACGGACCCTGGACGCTGACCCGCCCCGCTCCTTTGTCGATTCGGGCCAGGAGGCCGCTCAGCACCCTACCGGGACCCACTTCGACGAAAAGCGAAACACCGTCCTCGATCATTCGCCGAACGCTTTGCTCCCAATGGACCGGCCGGCTCACCTGGCGAACCAGGGCGTCCTTTGCGGCAGCCGCATCGGTGATCGGCTTGGCGTCCACATTCACGTACACTGGCGCGCGCGGGTCCGAAAACACGATTCGCTCGATGTCCTCACTGAGACGCGCTTCGGCCGGCCGCATCAGCGTCGAGTGAAACGGGGCACTGACCGGTAGGATACTCGCACGCGCGCCGGCTTCCTTGAGCTTGACGCCCGCTTCGCTCACCGCGGCTGTCTCTCCGGCGATCACGATCTGTTGGGGGGAGTTGTAGTTGACCGGCTCGACCAGTCCAGAAACCTCCGCGCAGATCCGTTCGACCAGGGCGCGGTCCGCCTTGAGCACCGCTGCCATCGCACCTTCTCCGTAGGGCACCGCCTCTTGCATGTACTCACCGCGCTTGCGGACGAGCCGGACGGCGTCGGCGAACTCGAGCGTCCCTGCCGCCACGTGCGCGGAGTACTCGCCGAGACTGTGGCCGGCCACGATGTCAAACTCAGCATCAAGCGCGCGGAATGTTGCAATCGACGCCGTGAGAACCGCGGGCTGCGTGTTGGCGGTGAGCTTGAGGTCCTCCTCGGGACCTTCAAAGCAGAGCTGCGACAGCGCTTCACCGAGCGCCTCGTCGGCTTCTTGGAATACTTTACGTGCTGCGTCCGAGGAATCGAACGCGTCACGGCCCATGCCCACTTTTTGACTGCCCTGACCCGGGAAAACGAATGCGACCTTGCCCATCGCGCGTCTGCATAGCACGATCTAGAAGGGGTCTCGCTTGGAAGAACAACCAAAGCCTGAGGATACGGAGCACCTGAGCGCGCTGTCGATCGGGCACTTCATCCTCGCCGGGGTCGCGCTTCTCGGCGCAGTGCCCACCCTGTTGTACGGCGTCGCCGGAGCCAAGCTCATGGATGAATTCGGAAGCGACCTTTCGATGGCGATGGGGGACATTTCGGGGCAGCCCGGCATCGACCCGTTCGGGGGCGGCTCCGATGCAATGCTTCAGGACCTGAGCACGATGGTGACTTCGCTCATCGTGGCCGCCATCCTCCTTGCCGTGGTGAGCGCCGTCCACCTCTTCGTCGTAGGCTGGAAGCTGCGGCAACGCCGATGGTGGACGTTCTGCTACCTCACCGGATGGGGCGAGTGCCTCATGTTCCCGTTCGGAACCATCCTCGGCATCTTCACCATCGTCGTACTGTCGCGGTCGTCGGTAAAGCAGCTATTCGGCGTCGACTGACCCCCAGGCGATTGACAAGCCCTCTGCTGAGCCTTAGCGAAGGGTGTTGAGCGGAGGCGACTCGATGGTTGAAGCGGAAGACTTGGAACAACGAATTCGTAAGGGTGTGGACGACGTGTCGCACATCGTGGTGAAGGACCTCACAGGTACCAAAGATCATTGGGAAGCCCTGATCGTGTCGGAGGCTTTTTCGGGCAAATCCCCGATCGAACAGCACCAGATGGTCTACGCGGCCCTGGGCGAGCTGATGGCCGGGCCGGTTCATGCACTTGCGCTCAAGACCTACTCGCCCGACAGTTGGGCTAAGCAAGAGGGATAGACGATGGACGATACCTTGCAAGAACGTATTCAGGGCATCATTGACGGCAACGATGTCGTGCTCTTCATGAAGGGCAACAAGAACTTCCCGCAGTGCGGCTTCTCGGCGACCGTCGTCGAGGTGCTGCGCCGCTCGGGCGCGGAGTTCCAGGACGTGGACGTCCTCGGGGATCCGGGCATCCGGCAGGGCATCAAGGAGTTCGCCAACTGGCCAACGATCCCGCAGCTTTACGTGCGCGGGAAGTTCGTGGGCGGCTGCGATATCATTCGCGAGATGTACGAGAAGGGTGAACTCGACGCCGTGCTTTCTGCTAAAGAAGCCTAGGGCGTCCGCTTTATGACAGAGCTGCTCGGCGGCAAGTACGAAGTCCTGGAGCTTGCCGGTGAAGGCGGGATGGCCAGGGTGTATCGCGGGCAGACGCATGGGGCCGCCGGCTTCACGCGGCCGGTCGCGATCAAACGGGTCCTCGCGCCGCTCAGTCAGAACCCCGAATTTCTCAAGATGTTCGTCGAGGAGGCGCGCGTCGTCTCGGAGCTAGACCACCCGAACATCGCGCAGATTCACGACTTCGATCGTGACCGCACCGGCGAATACTACTTGGTTCTCGAGTGGGTCGAGGGCCTCACGCTCGGTGAGTGGTGCCAAGGATATCGCGAACACGGGAACCATACACCGTGGACTCTCACCGCCGCCATCGGCATCGGGGTCCTCGAAGCCCTTCACGCTGCGCACGTACGAGAAGACGCCGAAGGCAGGCCGGCGCCGATTTTCCACCGAGACGTGACTCCACAAAACGTGATGGTGAGCAACTGCGGCGTCGTGAAGCTGACGGATTTCGGCCTCGCGCGCGCCATGGATCGAAGCTCGATCACGAAGCCTGGTTTCGTAAAGGGTAAGCTCTCGTATCTGGCGCCCGAGCTGACGTACGAGGCAGAGCCGAGCGCTCAAACCGATGTGTTCAGTGTCGGTGTCGTGCTTTGGGAGGTGCTCGCGGGCGAGAAACTGTTCAAAGGCAAAGACCCGCTCGAGGTCGTAGGCATCATCCGCGACATGGACGTCCCCGACCTCGCCGAGTTTCGCGATGACCTCCCGGAGCGGTTACGCGAGATCATCCGCAAGGCGCTCCGCCGCAATCCAATCGAACGCTATGCCGCGAGCAGGGACATGGCACGCGACCTCACAGCGCTCTTGCGCACCACCGAGGAAGCCACCGACGCCCACGTGATCGCCCAAAGCGTACGCTGGGCCCGAAGCCAGCTCACCCAAGCGGGCCCGAGTGAACCCGAAACGAAACCCTTTGCCGCCAAAGAGATTCTAGCCAATGCGGGTGCGGCGGACGAAACCGTCCGCGACAACAGCATCCCACTCACGAGGCGGAAGTAGGCGCCAGCACGGTCGCTGACGCGGTCGCTGCTACAAGAGATTGAATCCCAGCCCCGCCAGCACCGAAAGCGTGACGAACGGGGGAGTCATGCCTATCACCGCGGCGATCATGTAGTCGCGGAAGCTTACGCCGGACATGGCGAGGGTGTAGTTCACGGGGGGGATCGCCCATAAGAAGAGGCGGATGATGATCATGGAGCGAATCGGCCGGTCCTCCAGATGGTCGAGTGGTTTTTGGAGGAACGGACGCTTGATGTCGAGGTCCTTGAGGGGCTGACCGCCAATGGTGCGCACGATGATGAACGAGACAGCAACGGAGATCGTGGCGGCGATCACCGAGGCCACCGAGCCCCAAACCGGGCCGTAGGCAAGCCCAGACACCATGACGAAGACGAAGCCGGGGATGTAGAGCAGCTGGCCCACACAGAAGATCGCGACGAAGACGGCAAACCCGCCGAGTCCCGCGGCCCGCATCGACTCGCGAATGCCGTCGACCGTCAAGCCCTCGGTGAAGCCAGTCACGCGCCCGACCAAATAGACTCCGATCAGAAATGCGGCCAGTAGCGCGAGGCGAACCCAGGTATTGCTCACAGGCGGCAGTAAGACATGTTCACGGCCGTCATACCAGGCGCAAAGCCCCGCGGGCGGCGCAAGGCGGCGGTATTGCGGCGTCGATTTTACGGCGAGTCGAGCAGCAGATCCAAGGGGTTGCGGGTGACCCGGTTGGAGCCGTCGAGGGAGTTGATGTCGATGCGGCTCAGGTCGACGCGTGGCGAGAAGATCTCTTCGTGAAACGAGTCGACGATACGCTGGGCATAGCTGTCGCCCGTTTCGTCTTCTCGGAGCTCGGCTTCGCTACAACCCCAGGCGGTCCCAGTGCGACCGAACAAACAGATCTGCGCGCCGTCGACTTGGATGCGAAGCCCGTTGCTCGATCTCTCGAAACGTGGCGAACGCATGACGGCCTTCGCGAGGGCACGGTCGATTTCTGCGTCGCTCGACTGAACCTCCGCAGGAAGCGCCCATCCCAGCCGTCGGAAGAGCCCTGGGTCAGTGGCAAGAACTTCTTCGTAGAGCGCGGTGGTTTCCAGCGGATCGGAAAGCGAATTGGCGAGCACGGCGACGACACGTTGGCGAAGAAGCGCGTCTCCCGGCTGGAGGCCCTTGAGCGCCTGCTTGGCGTGTTCCGTCGCCTGCTCATAGTCACGCTGCGCCAACGAGACCTCGGCGAGAATCGCGCCATAGTATGCGGCCGCGCCTCTCCTCGGATCCTCTTGGGCAACCTCCGCGACCGCTGCCCTGACCACGCCCGGGCCGAGGGCGCCGATCAGCTCGCCCAAGAGCCACGGAGGCATCACGGCGCTGCGGGCCGTCCCGATTGCGAATGTTCCGATGAGTCGCGCCTCATCGTCGAGGAAGCGCGCCACCTGCCGCGCGCTCATCCACGCCTCGAGCCGCAACCAGAGCGCCTCACCCCCGGCCCACCACCGGACATAGAACGGCTTGGCGGCAGCTCGCTCCACGGTCATCTCCGCCAACGTCAAGCGAGCTTGCCTGTCCAGCAGTGCGACGATGCTCCGATCCTGCTGTGGGTCGCGACTATTGTGCGCGCGCCGGTCGGGAAGCACGGAAGCCTTGTCCGTGATTCGGAGGGCCTCATCAGGCCTTCCCATCAACAACAGGAACGCAGCGAGCGAGCGGCGGGCTTCATTGCGATCCGAATCCCGGACGTGCGCCGGCCGGGCCGCGCGATGCCGGGGCACCTCGCGCAGCGCAGACATCGCCTCGGCAAAGCGCCCTGCCCTCATGTAGAGGTCAGCAAGCTCGAGCCAGGGGTTTCCGTACCAGGAAAGCCCACTCTTGGTGGCCTCCATCAAGAGGCGCTCTGCTTCATCGAATCGAAACACCGCCCTGGCAGCCTCTGCGTAGTTGCCGAGATCGACTGCCGTCGCGCTCCCAAAGTGGGCGCTCCCGTACTCGACTGCATCCGCGCACACCTCGTAGCTCTTCGCGTCGTCGCCGGCTTCGAACTCGATCGCGCACAACGCGTTCTTGGCGCGCTCGACTTGATACGGGTCCTCCGTAGCCAAGCCCTCTTCGGCGGCGAGTCGCGCTTTGTCGAACTCCCGCTTCTTCATGAGGGGCCAGGCAAGCTCAGCCTTGAGTTGAGGCGTGTACAGCTCGTTGTACCGATACATGAGCCCAAGCTGCTCATCGTAGTGCTCCAGGTCACCGTGCGCGCGCGTCAGCCCGACCAAGATGCGGGCATGCCAGCGCCACGGCTGACTCGGCATGGGTTGCACGCCCTCGCGGGCCTCAAAGAGCTCGAGGGCGCGCGCCTCATGAAAGAGCGCCTTCGGGAAATTCGCCTCGCCATAGTGTTGCGCCATCCCGAGAACGAGATGAGCAACGTAGGAAGCCGGGTGGTCCACCAGGTATGCTTCCGCGTCCTCCCGGGCCTTCACGTAGCGCTGTCGTTCAACCAACTCCCACAGGGAGAGCTCTTCGACCTCACCCTCTTCGCCTTCCAGCAATAGCGGCGCCAGCATGTCTTCTGCCCCGGCGAGCGAGGCGCACAGTGAGATGGCCACCATGGCGCCGGCGAAGCAGGCTGATGGCCACCGGCGCATCGTCACCCGCGACGCAGGCTCGCTCTGGCGAGCTTTTCAATCTCGACGGCCGTGGCCTCCGAGATCAGTGCGTCGACATCTTCCACGCCCGGGGCGCACTCGAGCCGGTGCTTGAACACGTGAGGAGCCAAGGCCTCGATGTCTTCGGGCGCCACGAAGTCCCGGCCGTGGATCACGGCGCGCGCCTGCAGAGCCGGCAACATCAGGACGAGCGAGCGAGTCGACGCGCCTTGGAGGACGCGTGAGTCGCTTCGCAGCAAGCGCGCCAGATCGACCAACGCTTCCTTGACGATAGGGGCAACATGAACGGCGCCCCGAGTTTGCCGCCTCGCCGCGAGAATCTCCGCACGGCTCACACCCGGGTAATCACGCGCAACCTCCAGGCTTGCGCGAGGATACTGGTCTAGCACCTCCAGCTCGGAGACTCGGTCGATGTGCTTCATCTCGATCTTGAAGAGGAAGCGATCGAGCTGAGGAGTCGGGAGCGGATACGTGCCCGCCAAATCAAGCGGGTTCTGGGTCGCGATGACGAAGAACAGGTCGTCGAGCGCATGGGAATGGTTGTCGACCGTCACCTGCTTTTCGGCCATCGCCTCGAGCATCGCCGCCTGCACTTTGGGTGACGTGCGGTTGATCTCGTCGGCCAGCACGATGTGCGCGAACACCGGACCGTGGCGAAACGCAAAGCGGCTGGTCTCGACGTCGAAGATGTTCGTACCGGTGATGTCGCTCGGAAGCAGGTCAGGGGTGAACTGGATGCGACGAAACGCGGCGACTCCACTCGCGCCATCACCCTCCTCGAGCGCATTTCCGAGCGCGCGAGCGAGAGTTGTCTTGCCTGATCCCGGGTAGTCTTCGAGAAGCACGTGCCCGTCGGCGAGCAGGGCGACGAGCACCAACTCGACCACGTCGTCCCGACCTCGAATCGCCGCACTCAAGCGAGCGCCCAACCGCTCCGTAACTTCCCGTGCGGCGGTCAACGTGTCATCGATAGGTGGCTGAATCGCTTGCTGCATGTCAGCTGGGTACTCCGTAGGTGAAGGATGGCATCATTTCGAACGCAACCAAGACCAAGGAGTGATTAATCCCAAAAATCGCTTCCAAAGCGGAAATCTGCTGCGGACGTCGCGACGGACGCTCGCCGCCTCGTCGCGCACTTGGCGGGGCTCGGATTCGTGCCGCCCATACGAAGCCGCAACGTGAGTCGTCGTCAATGGCGCAAACGACGGCAGCACGTCGCCGATCCGGTTTGCAAAGGACTCGCGCGACTCACCGGGCTCTCTACGCATCGCAACCTCTCCGATACGATCGAGCTCAGCCCGATAGGCCACCCTCGGCAGCGCTGGGGCTCGGGCCCAGATCGGGGCGAGCCTACGCCACACCTTGACCGAATAGAAGAACACGAGAAGGCAAGCGAGCAGCACCAAGAACCAACTCCCTGCCGTCAGTGTCATGCGTCGCGCGAGCTCCTTGATCCTCGGAAGGTCCGTTGCCGAAAGGGGAATCGGCGACGCGCCACGAGCGAGCTCGCCGAGGAGCCGCTGCAAATCGGCATCCATCGGTTGCTCGGGCGGATCGAGCGCGCGCTCGGGATACACGTCCAGCACCACCCACCCGAAACCGTCGATGTAGACCTCGGGCCACGCGTGCGACGCCGCACCGGAAAGGAGAAGCGAGGAGCCGCCCTGGCGCGCGGACTCGCTGACTGCGTAGCCGGTGGCAACCCGCGCAGGAACTCCGAGGCTTCGCATCAGATAGGTCGCCGCGTGCGAGAAATGTACGCAGTAGCCCGTGCGATCACCAAAGAGGAAGCTCGCGGTCGGGTCCTCCGCACCGCCGTGCTCGTTCTTGAGACTGTAGATGCCCTCTTGCCCAAGCCACTCTGTGACCGCGAAGGCTTTGGCGACCGGATTGCTTGCGAGCCTGTCGGGGAGTCCCGCTGCGATCTCAGTGCCGAGCTCAGCATACCGCGAGTCGGGCGGAGCCTCTGTGTAGTGCGCCCACTGTTCCTTGGACCAGCCAGGAGAGCCCAGGGTGCCGTCGAGCATTGAGGTGTAGTCCGCGGTCAGCACGCCCGAGGTCGCGCGGTACACGCGCCGGAAGCGATTCGGCGATGGGTTCTCTAGAGGCTCGACCTCGATCGGCGCCTCGAGCGCGAAGGGCTGCGTGTGGTCCGCCATTAGCGCGACGGTGGTTTCGAGCGGGCCTCGATTGCCGTTGACTGGAGGCGCGTTCTCAATCTCGATGAGGCGCGTCGGAAAGTATGGGATCAGGTCGTTGTCGATGTCCTGGCGCCCCGACACCACGAGCTTTCGGCCGTTGTACTGACTGAACGCGCCCTGCCGAAAGTAGTAGACGCCGCTCGGGGGTGAGTAGTCGTCGTGGAAGATCACGACCGCCACAGGAACGCGCGACCCTCCGGGGTTGTACTTGTTTCGAAACTCGAGCTCGCTGGCAGACGTCCCCCCGCGCTCTTGTTTCTCGCTTTCGCCATCCTTACTGTCGGCCTGATCGGGACGGAGACCGAGGCCTCCCCCCCCGTATGGAAGCGGCGGCATGCCGATCATCGGCGTCGCCACGACGATCATGGCGAGCAACAGCGCGACGAAGCCGAGGTTGAGGACAGCTCGACCGAACCGTTGCTCCCGCAGCAACAGCATCAACCCAAACACCGTCGCCGTCCCACCCATGAAGAGGAAGAGCCACGTCGGATCCCAGCCCAAGGCGATGATCCAGTCGGCCCAGTAGAACGGCCTGTTGATGGCTCCGTGACGATGCGGAACGAAGAGCTGCGCGAAGGCAACGGCGACGAGAAGAAGCTCGAAGACCGCGAAGAGCGCTCTGCGCGTGGAACCAGCTCGCATCGCCGCGCTGCCGATCGAGGCCACCGACAGCGCCGTCAGGGTACCCGCAAACCTGAGCGCGCCTACGGGGCCCAACGCGGCCGCCAACATGGACCCGTGCGTCAGTGACGAGCGAAGCAACGCGACCATCGCGATGAGCAGGATCGCCCCGACGACGATCGCCGAGGTGCGAAGGCGCATCCGTCCGAGCCTCGCTCCGATGAGGCAACCGCTGATCCCTCCGAGGAACGCGGCGAGGACGGAGCCCGAGGGAGCCATTGTCACGACCAGCACGCTCCAACCGAGTCCATGAATCATGGCTCTTCCGATCTCGGCGAGGGTCCCCGCGACCCCAACCGGCGCGGGCTGTGTCGATACGGTCATGCGGCCCTCCCGCGCGCAGAGTCCAGATGCCTGCCGTCGCCGAGCACCCGCCCGCTCACACGGTCGATGATGACGACCTCGCAACGGAGGCGACCCAGCGCCCGGCCAACGCGCTCGAGATCACCGCGCTCGACACCGGATGCCGCAACCGGCGTGAGGAACCACCGCCGCCACCGTGACTGAGCATCCGGGCCGTGAACCGCATCGACCGCAATGACGACGCGGACGCGGCCATGACGACGCGCCGTGATCGCACGGACCTCCGCGAGCCACCCTTCCATGGTCGGAGGCGCGAACACCACGAGGGCAGCGGGCCCCCTGGGATCCACCTCCGCTAGGAAGCGCTTGAGCCCGGTCCCGCTTCGGCCCTCAAAACGGGAGGACGTCATCACTTTGTGGAGCGCCTCAGAACGATCCGACGTCGCCCCGGGGGAACCATCCGCCGCGAACTGCCAGTCCATGCCGAGCGCCTCTTCCTCGATCGCCGCCCGCGCCGCGGCGGCCGCGGCTTCGTCGTGTGCGCCGGCAACGAGATAGGCGACCGTCCTGCGGGCTCGACTCAAGGCGCGCTCCGGCGTGCGCACCATCAGCTTGCGCGTGCGGCCGAAGACCTTCCAGTGAATGAAGCGTGCGGAATCGCCCGGCACGTATTGCCTGAGCTCGACGAGGTCGCCGTCCTCGAGCCCCATCGGATGCGGGTACTCCTCCCCACCGGCGAGCGAGGTAAGAACAGGCAGGCGGCGAATTCCGCCAAGGTGCGGAAGCACTTCAATCGGGCCGGGTTGGGTATGGTGAAAGGCAATTCGCGACAACCCGAACGCGTCTTGCACGACGATCCGCCGGGTAACCGACAGGAAAATCCCCCGCCGGCGAAGGGTCGCCCGCTCCCGAAGTCGCCCGCGCTCGGCAATGGGATCGCCCACATCGGCGTCCGGCGAAGTCCACGTCCACTGCACCTGGACCAGCGGAAGCCACCGCAAGGATGGAAGCGAGAACCCGGTCGGCAACGACGCGCCCGTCTCAAGCGTCGAAGTCGACCAGCGAAACGAGGCCCGCCTGAGCTGCAACCCAAGACCGAGTGCACTCGAAGCGACGACTACAGTCGAGATCGCGAGCAGGCCCACGCCGCCATAACCGAGCACCAACAGGACTAGATCGAGCTTCTTGAACCCAAAGCTGAGCAGCGCCACGGACGCCACGAACGCCAGCGCCATCCCAAGCGCGGTCAGCGGCCAGAAATCGGCGGCACGGCGTGAGACGCGCCGCACGCGCACCAGCGCTCCCGTGATCGACTCGGGAAGTGCTCTTGGGTGCCTCATGCTCGCGATCGTGCCACGGGACGGCACTTTAGCCCGCCAACCCTGTCTTGACAGGCCCAGAGCCAGGGCTACCCTCCGCCAGCCCTGTGAAAAGCCGTAGATCGCATGCGAGGGAGAGCATGACCGATGTAATGATCGACGCGCGGGACCTGACCAAGCACTACGGTCCGGTCACCGCCCTCCAGAACGTAACCTTTCAGGTCAACCGCGGAGAGGTCGTCGGTTTCCTCGGCCCAAATGGCGCCGGCAAGACCACCACGATGAAGATCCTGACGTGCTTCATCGCGCCCTCCGGGGGGACGGCCAGCGTCGGCGGCGCCGACATCTTCAACGACCCGATCGCGGTACGCGAAGCGATCGGCTACTTGCCCGAAAGCACACCGCTCTACACCGAGATGTTGGTGCTCGAGTATCTCGAATTCGTAGGAAAGATGAGGGGGCTTAGCGGCTCCGGGCTCCAGGCGAGGCTTCGAAGGGTCGTCGAGGAGACCAGCCTGGGCGACGTCATCGGCAAGAGCATCGGTGAGCTGTCGAAGGGCTTCCGCCAGCGCGTCGGCCTGGCACAAGCCCTGATTCACGAACCACCGGTGCTCATTCTCGACGAACCGATGAGCGGCCTCGATCCGAACCAGGCCTCTGAGATTCGGGAGCTGATTCGCGAAATCGGCCGCGAGCGCACCGTCATTTTGTCGACCCACAACCTGGCGGAGGTGCGCGTCACGTGCGGGCGTGTCCTGATCATCTCCCGGGGCGAGATCGTGGCCGACGACAGCCCAGACGAGCTCGCGGCGCGAGCTGGCAAGCCCCGTTTCGTCGCGACGCTCCGGCAAGACGACCACAGCGCATCCGACGTCCGCGAAGCCTTTTCGGCCATCGCCGACGCCCACAGCGTGAACGAGCGAGCAGGTGCTGCGGCCGGCGAGTTGGTCGTCGAAATCGTGCCGAAGACCAACCAAGACCTTCGAGCGGACATCTTCCAGGCGGCGGTGTCCGCCAACCTCGTGCTCCTCGGCCTCGAGCAGCACGGCGAAAACCTCGAAGACATCTTTCGAGAGCTCACGACGGGCGCGGGGGCGTCATCATGACTCACATCCTCACCATCGGCGGCCGCCAGTTCCGCAGCTACTTCAACGGGCCAGTAGCGTACATCGTCATCTGCATCGTCATGCTGACGTTGGGCTTCTTCTTCTGGAACACATTCTTCCTCTACGGCCGCGCCAGCACGCGCGAGATGTTTCGCTGGCTGGGCCTGATCTTCGTGTTCGCACTGCCGGCGCTGACGATGGGCCTTCTTGCTGAAGAGAAGCGCACCGGGACCATCGAGCTTCTCATCACGATGCCGGTGACCGAAGCGCAGGTGATCCTTGGCAAGTTCCTCGGAGTCCTCGGGCTCTACACGGTCCTCCTGGTGCTGACCCTGGCGTACCCGCTCAGCGTGTCCACCCTCGGCAACCTCGATTGGGGCCCGGTATGGAGCGGCTATCTCGGTTTGTTCTTGCAAGGCTCGGCCCTTCTCGCCATCGGCTTGATGGCGTCGAGCTGGACCAGCAATCAGTTGATCGCGCTGTTCGTCGCTTTGACGCTGAGCGTGTTCCTCTGGGTGCTCGATAAGTTCTTGGCGCTGCTTCCAACGAGCGCGGCCTCCGCGCTGGAGTGGCTGTCGTTCGACTACCACTTCCAAAGCATGGCGCGGGGGGTGATCGACCTGCGAGATGTTCTCTTCTTCTCCTCCGTGGCCGTATTCGCGCTGGCACTCGCGTTTCGGGCATTGGAATCGCGGCGGTGGAGCTGATCGATGCCATCCGAAGTTCAAAAACGCGCCGCTAGCGAGTCCTTGCTCTTCCTCTCGTTCGTGGGTGGCATCCTCATCCTCCTCAACGTGCTCGTGGCGTACTTCCCTTCGCCGCGCATCGACCTAACCCACAACGGCCTGTTCTCTTTGGCCGAGGGGTCCGAGCGGCTCGCGGCGAGCCTCGACGACCGTCTCGAGGTCACGGCGTACTTCACCGAGAACCTTCCGCCTCCCTTCAACGCCACGGAACGCCAGGTGCGCGACTTGCTCTCTGAGTACGCGGCCGCGTCGAATGGCCAGATCATCGTTCGCTTCGTCAATCCCGACGACGACGCAAAGCAGCAGGCGGCGCGCGCCGACGGCGTACAGCCGGTCGCGCACCAGAAGATCGAAGAAGACCAGGTCGCGGTCGTCGAGGGCTACCGGGGCATGGTCCTCCACTACCTCGACGAGACGCGAACGATCCCTGTCATTCAGGACACGACTGGGCTCGAGTACATCATCACGTCCTCGATCAAAGAGCTGGTTGGCGAGCGCAAACCGATCGGGATCGTCAGCGGGCACGGAGGCCCCACCCTGGAGCAGGGGCTCGGGAGCCTCCGATCTGTCCTGAAGCTCTATGACATCCGGGAGGTCGACGCATCGGAGGAGATCGACGCTGGGCTGGCCGCGGTGTTGATCATCGGCCCGCAGGAGCCCTTCGGGACCGACGAGCTACGGCGCATCGACCAATACGTCATGCGTGGAGGCTCACTCGGCGTCTTCGGCGGGGCGCTGGCGGTGGACCTTGCCGGTCAGACCGGGCCGTCGGGTCGACCGGTGGACTCGCGCATGGACGGGTTGCTCAGCGCCTGGGGCGTTCGATTGACGTCGAAGATCGTGGCCGACGCGCAGTGCAGTCGCGCACCGATGCGAGGGCCGATGGGCCTGCAGGTGCTCGTGCCCTACCCGCCGATCCCGGTTCTCCAGCTCAGCGAAGAGCAACTGGAGCATCCCGTCATGTTCCGTCTCGCGTCGCCCATGCTCCCGTTCGTGGCACCACTCGAGGTCGGCGACGCGCCGGATGGCGTCCAGATCACGGTCCTTGCGAGCTCATCGCAAGACTCGTGGACGATGTCAGGGCCCACGATCTCCCTCGAACCACGCAACCCCAGGGATTGGCAGATGACCTCGGATGCCGGCCCGTTCACCTTGATGGTTGCCATAGAAGGCAAACTGCCCTCCGCGTACGTGGCACCGCTCAACGAGGATGACGCGAACGCGATCCAGGCGCCGCCGACCGCCGAGCGCGACGTTCGTGTGCTGGTCTCGGGCACGAGCACATTCCTCGAGGACAGCTTCATGCCGCCGCGGTCCCAACAGGGTGACGTTCAGATGAATGCAGCTCTGGCCCTCGCGCTCAACGCGATCGACTGGTTGGCGGCGGATTCGGACTTGATCGCGATTCGCGCCAAAACGATCGAAGAGCCAGCCCTCGACATCCCGGATTCCGTGCTCGCCGCGGAAGGCACCGCGCGTGCCGCTGCCGAAGAGGGTGACGAAGCGGGCGTCGAGTCGGCACTGGCTGAGCGCACGGCAGCGATCGCGTCTTGGGACGCCAAGAAGCGCGCCTACCGCTGGGTCAACACGCTTGGGATTCCGTTCATCGTCGCGCTGTTCGGTCTCTTCCGGTGGCGACAGCGCTCGAACAAGAAGAAGACCCTCACACTCTAGGCAAGGGGAATGCTCGCAATGGAATGGCGAAAGAACCGTATTGCAATCGGAGCGACGGCGTTCTTCGTGCTGCTCGCCCTGACGCTCTGGGCAGTGAACAGCAGGAATCGGCAACCAAGCAGCTCGGGAGAGATCCCGTCGATCGAAATCGACAAGGCCGCGATCACGGCGCTCGAGATCACCCGTCCTGGAGATGAACCAGTCGTGTTGTCCAGCGTCGATGGAGTGTGGCGTTTGATCGAACCGGTGGACGCGGCCGCGGACCAGAACAACGCCGAGTCTGCGCTCAACCGGCTGGCCGATCTCAGGCTCATGCGCATCGTGGCCACCAAGCCCGAGAACTACGCGCGACTGCAGGTCGACGACGCGAACGCCGTGCAGGTCATCGTGAAGGCCGGGGAGAACACGCTCGCTCGGCTCATGGTCGGCAAGTACGGCAACGGCATGACGATGGTGCGGATCGATGACCACACCGAGGTCTTCGGCGCGAGTGGCTCACTGCGCTACGCGTTCGACAGGGAGCTCAAGGCGTGGCGTGATCGAAGGGTCGTCAGCGTCGAGGCTGCCAACGTGCAGACGATTCGCTTCGAAAGCGCCAACGGGACCTTCCACTTTCAGCGTGAAGGCGAAGGCTGGACGGCCCTCGAAGGCCAGAAAACCCTGGGAAACTTCGACGCGAAGCAGGTGACGGGCAGCCTATCGACGGCGGCGCGCCTGACCGCGTCCGACTTCGCTCCGGAAGAAACCTCCGAGGCGAGAGCAGGGCTGACGGAGCCAAAGGCCACCGTGACGATGACGTTGGTGGACGATCCAAACGCCATCATCCTCGAGGTCGGCGCACCCACCGATCAAGCGGGCGAGGTCTATCTGCGGCGCAAGGGCGAGCCTACAATCTACGTGATCTCGCAGTACCTAGCCGACCGTTTACAGCCCGACGCGCAGGGGTTCGAGAGGCCGGAAGCGCCCTCTACTCCGCCGCCCGCAATGCCGACCGCACCGACCGGAGCTCAACAGCAACCTCAGCTTCCTCCCGAGGTCATGAGGCAATTGCAAGAGCAGATTCGGGCGCAACAAGCACAACAACAGTAGTCATGCTAGTCGCCGGCGCCAAGTCGCCAGCCCGCGACCACGACGGCACCCCAGCCGACCAGGAAGAGCAAGCCTCCCACGGGGGTGACCGCGCCGAGCTTGGTCTGCCCCGTGATCGTCATGAGGTAGAGACTGCCACTGAAGAGCGCGACCCCAGCTACAAACGACCAGCCAGCGACGGTGGCCAAAGCGCCAGCGCCTCGGTGAACCAGCCACGCGGCGAGTCCGAGCGCCAGCGCATGGGTGAGATGGTAGTGCGCAGCGGTGTTCCACCACTCGAGACGCTTCACCCCGTCCGGCAGTGACTCCAATCGAGATCGCAACCCGTGCGCACCAAACGCACCCAACGCCACGGCGGTAAAGCCGAGCACCCCCGATAGAACGACGAAGATTCGGGTCATCGCCGCCCATGATGGGCCAACTCCTTTACTGCGACCAGTGGGCTTGCTAGGACCTCGGAACCGAACGGGTTAGGCTCGGTCGGCGACCGGGGTTATTGGAGCCACGACTCGGAGATGACCGCAGATTTCGGCGTAAACCAAGGGCTGGTCGAAGAGCAGTTTCTCAAGTGGGTGGACAACCCACTTGCGGTGGACGACGCCTGGCGAGTCTACTTCGAGAGCCTCGCACCGGCGGACTGGCCGCAAATTTCGAGCGCGGGGACGATCCTCGCGCCGGTCACCGCGGCGGGTATGCTGAGCCCGGCGCCGCTGCCGTCCGACGGGAACGGCTCTGGGACGCAACCGACCGCCGAGTTTGATCGCGACGGAGCCGTGCGCGATTCGGTGTTCTTGCCGCCGACGGCGGAAACGACCTTGGCGCCACCTCTCCCGGAAGAACGCATCTCGTTTCCGCCCACTTCGGAAGTGCTCGCAGCCACCGAGCTCCAGGCGCGCCTGTCCGCACTGATCAATGCGTACCGCGTGCGCGGGCATCTATTTGCGGATCTCGACCCCCTCGGCCTGCAACAAGCGCCGCCCAACGACGAGTTCGTTCTGAAGCGCTACGGCCTTGCCCACGTCGACCCGGATACCATTTTCTCGACGGGTAACCTGGCAGGGCCGGCAACCGAACCGCTCTGGTCCGTGCTCGAGCGGCTGAAAGACACCTACGCGCGAACGATCGGTGTCGAGTTCACGTTCCTCGAAAATCGAGAGGCGCGCGATTGGCTCCGCGAGACCATGGAGCTCACGGGCAACCACATCGACCTCAGCCGCGAGCAGCAGGTCCGCATCCTCACCAAGCTCACAGACGCCGAGATCTTCGAGCAGTTCCTGCACACCAAGTACACCGGTGCAAAGCGCTTCTCGCTGGAAGGCGGCGAAAGTGTGATCCCGATGCTGGACATCCTCGTGGAGCGCGCGTCGGAGCTTGGCGTCGAGGAGGTCGTCATCGGGATGGCGCACCGCGGGCGGCTCAACGTGATGGTCAACATCATGGAGATGAACGTCCGGCAGATCTTCGCCGGCTTCGAGGATGACGACCCCGAAGCGTACGTCGGGCGAGGCGACGTCAAGTACCACCTCGGGTATTCTCTCGATCGAAAGACCGCAAGCGGCAACAACATCCACATGACGCTGGCGTTCAACCCGAGCCATCTAGAGTGGGTCAACCCGGTGGTCGAAGGCCGGGTGCGCGCCAAGCAGGATCGCAAAGCAGATCACGATCGGATCACCGTGCTGCCGCTGTTGATTCACGGCGACGCCGCATTCGTCGGCCAGGGCGTGGTCGCGGAGACGCTGAATCTGAGCCGCCTGCAGGCGTACGAAACAGGCGGAACCGTTCACGTCGTCATCAACAATCAGATTGGCTTCACCACCAACCCCGAGGACTCGCGGTCGACGGCGTACTGCACCGACATCACTCGGATGCTTCGCTGCCCCGTGTTCCACGTGAATGGCGAGGATCCGGAAGCTGTGGCGCAGGCGGTGACGCTGGCGGCCGAGTATCGGCAACGTTTTCACGGAGACGTCGTGCTCGATCTCTTCTGTTACCGGAAGTACGGCCACAACGAGGGCGACGAACCTCGCTTCACCCAGCCGGAGATGTACGCCGCCATCGACCGCAAAGAGACGGTGCGCGAGGTGTACGTCGAGCACCTCGTCAAGACTGGGAAGCTAACGGTCGAGCATGCCGAAGATATCAAACGCCAGCGACAACAAGATCTGGAGAACGCGCTCGAGGACACCCGCAGCGACGGCAACTACAACCTCATCCCCACCTCGATGTTGGGCCTCTGGACCGAGTACCGAGGCGGCAGCGACCTGGACGTTCCCGACGCGGACACGCGCTTCGCAAGAGAGAAGCTCGACGACGCGCTCGATAAGCTGACCAGCTACCCCGACTGGTTCACTCCGCACCCCCGCATCAAGCGTTTCGTTCTCGACAAGCAACGTAAGGTCCTGGAGACCGGGGAAGGCGTCGATTGGGGCACCGCCGAGAACCTCGCCTTTGGGACCCTTCTCCTCGAAGGCGTCCGATGCAGGCTGACAGGCCAGGATGTGCGGCGCGGCACGTTCAGTCACCGCCACGCGGTGATCTTCGACTCCGAGACCGGCCGCCGGTACACACGGCTGGGCCACCTGAGCCCCGAGCAAGCGGACTTGGAAATCTACGACAGCTCGCTTTCCGAAGCCGGCGTCGTTGGGTTCGAGTGGGGCTACTCGCTCGACTCGCCGGATGCGCTGGTCTGCTGGGAAGCGCAGTTCGGCGACTTCGTGAACGCAGCGCAGGTGATCATCGACCAGTTCATCTCGTCGTCCGAGGACAAGTGGCACCGCTTGAGCGGGTTGGTCCTGCTGCTTCCCCACGGCATGGAGGGACAAGGCCCCGAGCACTCGAGCGCGAGGCTCGAACGGTTCCTGCTGCTCTGCGCCGAAGACAACATGCAGGTCGTCAACCTCACGACACCCGCGCAGCTCTTCCATTGTCTCCGTCGCCAGGTACTGCGTCCGTGGCGCAAGCCGCTGATCGTCATGAGCCCGAAGAGCTTGCTCCGACATCGCCGTGCGATCAGCACGATGGACGACCTCGCCGAGGGCGCCTTCCAGCGGATCATCCCGGACGATTCGGCTGTCGATCCCAGCAGGGCGCGACGTCTCGTCATGTGCAGCGGAAAGATCTACTACGATCTCCTCGAGCGACGCGAGCGGGACGAAGTCGACGACGTCGGCATTCTGCGCGTCGAGCAGCTCTATCCGCTTCGGGCAAGCGAGCTCCAGGCCCGACTCGCCCCGTATCCCAAGGACGTGGATTTGGTCTGGGTACAAGAAGAGCCGTGGAACATGGGCGCTTGGTACTTCATGCGCGCGCGGCTTCCGGAAATCCTTGGCGCCGAACAGCCGCTGCGCTGCATCGCAAGGCCCGAAAGCGCCAGTCCGGCTACGGGGTCGGGGGCTTCGCACAAGCTCGAACAGCAGATGTTGGTCGACGAAGTGTTCGCCTAGACACTGATCGGAGAACGGCTCGCGACGCACGTGCTCGCGATTGGGAGCCCCGTCGCCACCCCTTAAGAGGAGGCGGCCCCGTCCGAAAACGGGGCCGCGGGTGATGAGGCTATGAACTTACTTAGTGGTCTTGACCGAAATCTTGCGTGGCGTGGGCGCTTCCTTCTTTGGAAGTCGCAACGCGAGCACGCCAGCGTCGAGGTCAGCGCTGATGTTCTCGGTGTCCACCGTCTCTGGAAGGGTGAATGATCGAGTAAAACTGCCGTACTGACGCTCAACACGACGATAGGTGCCCTCGGTATCCTCCTTCTCGACTTTGCGCTCCCCGCTCAGCGTGAGAACATTCTTCTCGATGTCGACCTTGACGTCGTCCGCCCCCAAGCCCGGCACCTCGACATCTACATAGAAAGCATCGTCCTCTTCGCGAATGTCAACCGCGACTTGGAACGCCTCCTTGGTAAGCCCCCTGCCACTGAAGTAGTGGTCATGGAGACGGTTCATCTCTTCAAATGGATCCCAACGAACCAGCATGATGTACTCCTCCGTCGACCTGCATGCGCAGGCCCGGTAACGGTCGGAGCAAGCCGCGACGCCACCATCGCGCCTCGGCCATCTTCCGGCCATGGACGCAAACTAAGCACGGAAACCGCCCTGTCAACTCTCGAATTGACTGCATTTTGGGTCGCGATAGGCTACCTACAGATGAGGGTTTCAAAGCTGTTGCTCGTGTTGGCGCTAATGGGTGGCGCGCTACCGGCAGGCTGCGTCGAGGATGTGCGTTTCAATCCATCAGGATGCGACGTGCAAGTGCGCGGACGATGGCTCGTCGATGGGCAGAACCCAACGGCCGAAACCTGCGGCAACATCGCGTTGGTCGAGCTCGCGATCATCGACGAGCCGGAGCAGGAATTCTGGGCTGCTCCCGAGTTTCTCCTGAGGTGCGACGCCGAGACAGACTCGAACGCGATCGTCATCGATGGCGGCGCGTACCTCGACACCATGCTCGTCACGCGGAATCGATGCGACGGAACCGGCGAGATTCTCGAGAACCCGCCCACCGAACAGTACAAATCCCGATGGCGCGCCACCACCGACCTCAAGTTCGTCGTCGACTGCTCCCCGATTGAAGCGACCCAGATCACACGGATCGACGGTGGCACCCAGCTGCTCTTGGATGTCGGCACGGTGAATTTCCTAACTGCGGACGGCGGCGTCACGTGCCCATAGCCTTGCTCCCTTGCGAACCTCCTCCACCATGACTAGGCAAAGACTGTGTTTCGTTTTCCTCCACTGACCCCATTCGTGAAAAAGCTGCTGATCGCGCTATTCGGCGCGTGGATCATGCAGATCATCCTTCAAAATTGGGCAGGCGTACCGATCTTCGAGTTTCTCGCGCTCAGCACCGCGAGTCCCGGCCTGCATACGCTATGGCAGCTCGGCACACACGTGTTGGCATTCCCGACGGGTCCGCAGGCGGTGTTCTCCATGCTGATCACGCTCGTGTTCCTGTGGTGGATGCTCGCACCATTCGAGCAGCGGTTTGGGCAGAAGCGCACCATCCAGCTCTGCGTCGTTGCGGCATTGTCGGCCGCGTTCTTGGCGCTGTTCGTGGGGCTCGTCGTCCCGAGCCCATCGGCGCTGTACGGCGCGCAGGCGCTCCTTTTGGGGTCGATCGCGGCCTTTGCATGGTCCTACCGCGGCCAAGGTCGAATGAGCTTCTTCGGCGTCATCGACATGAAGCCCGTGCACATCATCTACCTCGTGCTGGCGTTGAGTGCGCTGATGTTCATGACCTCCGGCGATGCGGTTGCCCTTGCAGCGGATATCGGCGCCATCGGTGGTGGCATGGGTTTCATCGAGTGGTTGAGGCGCCCGCCCGGGCGGCGACGACCAAAGCGAGGCAAACGGCGCAAGAAGAAGAGCGACTTCGATGTGGTTCAGGGCGGTCGTGCCGATGAGCCGCGCTGGCTCAACTGACTATGACCGTGTACCGATCGCAGCGGTGGGGTGACGCGCTCGTCATGCTTCTGGCTGGGGTGCTGGCCGGGGGATGCTCGGGCCGCAAGCAGGTTCCGTTCGGTCTTCAAGATGCGGGCACTCAGACGGAAGCGGCCGCCGAAGCCGAAGAGGCCGAGGTTGAGCTCCCCGTCGGGACGGCCTTCGAGCCGAACCAAGTCGAGGTTCCGGTCGCGGGGTCGACGCTGGTCCTGCAGGTAGGCTACGCGCTGGCCTCGCTCCAGCTCGACCTGGACGGCAACGAAGCGATCGACGCCATCGTCGTGTCTGCAGACCCTCAGGAGGTTCGGCTCCAGGCCGCATACCCGCGCGGCCTCGACGTAACCGCTCGCAGAATCGATTCGTTCCTCGTGCCCAATCACTGCGCGCAGCCCACTGCGGAGATTCGACAGCTATCCGCATCGCTGGTCGGAGTGCGCGTCGAACACGCCTGCGAAACGGGGAAACGAGCCAACTTCTGGCTCACCACCGTCGAGGCCCAACCCAGGGTACGCGAACGGATCACGGTCCTGCCACCCAACGACCGCTCGCTCGTACCGATCGACCTCGAGCTTCGCGTCGAGGATAGGGACGCCGATGGGTACGACGACGTGGTTGCGAATGTGCGTATCGGGGAGACGGACATTCCCTTGGCATGGCTGAACCGGCCGGGCGGGTTCGCGAGGGATGTCTCGCAGCCCGAAGCCACCCTGAGAGAGCTCGCAGACGCCGCCTGGCAGTCGCTCGACTCGGACCTCTCGGGCGCAAAGAAACGCGCGCTTGCGGTTGTCGATGCCTTCGTCGCGCTGTGTCGAGAAAGCGGTGCGGCCCGCATCGGGCTCTCGGGAACACACGGCCTGCAGTGCCAGCAATCCCCAGCGGCTACGCGCGCGGTATCGGTCGCCGTTGCCGCCGCGATTCGGCGCGGGCGCTTCGTGCGAGCACTCGAGCTGCAACGCTGGTGGGAGCGCACGGCGAGTCAGCCCACCCAGGAGGAACGAGAGCTCGTGCAGGCCGCGTGGCGTAAGGCCAAAGCCAAAACCACGGCGACTTGGCGCACTGTCGATAGCGAAGGAAGTTCGGCTCACCTCTATTTTAGGGACGTCGACACCCTCGTCGTTGACGGCCGATCGCCGCGGGCGATCGACTTGAACACCGGATCCAAAACCAGGCTGTCGGAGGCGGACATCGTGCCCCCTGCGCGAGATCCCGAAGGCCGCTATGCGGTCAGGGCGGTGCGCGCGACCTGCATCGGATTCGAAGCAGAGCTGGGTCCGGTTCGTAGCAAGCAGACTCACCGCGTGCCGATCGATCGCCGCGCGGGCAACGTCCCTTGCAAGACTCCGATCGATCGTCCGGCGTCGGTGTTCGAGTGGGCCGTCCTCGGTTGGGCGCCGCAAGGATTGGTCGTCGCATCGGGAGACTTGCTACGCGTCATTCCGCTCAATGCGTTCGCCAAGCCTGCGGGACGCCCCATCGACTTGAACGCGGGAAGTCCGCTGCCGGCACCGATCCGCGGCGCTCGCATTACGGCGGACGGGTCGCGCTACGTCATTCCGCACGCCGAAGGCATCGTCGTGCGGGACTGGCGGGGGGGCGGAGCCGGCCTGTGGCTGCGACCGGCCGACTGGAACGCCGTCCCTGGCGAACTCCGGAGTATCGCGATCAGCCCCGACGGAAAGCGTGTCGCCGTGCAAAAAGGCAGCGAGATCAAGCTCGTGAGCTGGTAGCGAGCACTGGCTATGACGATGGATCGGCGATGGTATAGTCCAGGCGCATTGCGCTGCAGCCCGCAACTCCTGTTGGCATCTGCCCTGCTGTTGGTTGTCGCCGCCTGTGGCGGCGCCCGCTCGCGTCCGTCGACGCCCTGCATGTCGGACGCCGAGTGCAGGACCGACCGAATCTGTCACGAGGGCAAGTGCCGTTTCGTCGAAGAGGTGCTCGCCGAGCTCGCGGTCCCAGACACAGGCAAGCCGGATGCCGCATCGGGCAGCTCCAACGGGTTCATGGGAGATGCCGCGCACACCGGGCGGAGCGAAAACCGCGGACCATCGACGAGCCCTTCTCCGGCCTGGACCTATCAGACCGGAGCACGGGTGTTCGCATCACCGATCGTCGGACACGACGGCACCGTGTATGTAGGATCGTTGGACGGGCAGTTCGTCGCGTTGAGTCCCGACGGTTCGCTGAAGTGGCGGTACTCGGCCGGACAGAAGATCTACCCGAGCGCGCTCATCGCAGGCGCCTCCGTCATCTTCGGAACTCACCAGCAAGAGCTCGTCTCACTTTCCCTTCAAGGGCAGCCACGGTGGAAGCTTCCCGTTCAGGACGTGGTCGACGCCTCCGCTACTCTGGGCCCCGATGGAAAGGTCTACGTGGTTGCCAACGGCGCATACGCAGTCGACCTGCTCGGCCGGTTACACTGGCACAAACCAACCGCGGGCCACGTTCGGACCGCTCCAGCGATTCACCCAGCCGGCCTCGTGATCATTGGCACCACGGAAGGCTTGCTCATCGCCCTTCGACCGGATGGATCTCTCGCTTGGGAGGTGGCACTCGGCGGCGCAATTGAGGGCGCAGCCTCGGTCGACGACGGAGGCCGGATCTATACAGGCACTGGCCGCGGCGAGATCGTGCAAATTGACCAGGCCGGCTCGGTCCAGTGGAGATTCAAGACCGGTGGCGAGGTTCGAGCGACGCCAGCGATTGCGCGGGACGGCACCATCATCGTTGGCTCGTACGACGGTAACGTGTATGCCATAAGTGCCTCTGGCGCCCTTCGCTGGAAGGTGGCCACCGGGGGCCGGGTACGAGCCTCCGCTCGCATCGATGCGGATGGTCGCATCTACGTGGGCTCACAAGATAACTTCCTCTACTGCATCGACCCCAGCGGTTCTGTTCTCTGGCGGTACAACGTCGGCCAGGACGTCGACTCGACAGTGGAGATCGGATCGGACGGAACACTCTACTTCGGATCCGACGACGGCGGCATTCACGCCCTGCGATAGCAAAGATGAAAACAGATATCCCTGAAAAAGAAGAGATCCTGCAGGTACTGCAGGCACACGCCCCCCGTGCAATGCACGTTGGGGAGCTTTGCGGACGACTCGACGTCTCGCGCGGCGCCAAAGAGCAGATCGTTCGGCGGCTACTACTACTGGCGGACGATAACCTCGTCCGTGAATTGCCCGGCCTGCGCTTCCGGGCGACGGACGGCACGAAGAACCAGAAACGCGGCCGTGAGAAAGCCAAGACACCGCGTGGCCGCGGAAGCAAAGCGAAGGAAGCCGAACAGCAAGACCTGTCGCCGCCTGCAGCCCCAGTGATCGAAGGCCGGTTGACCATGACGCGGCAAGGGTATGGCTTCGTCAACGTGTACGATGGGGGCCCCGACGTCTTCATCCCGCCCGATGCCGTCGGGCCTTCCCTCCACGGGGACACGGTCCAGCTTCGGGCGCGCCCATCCCACAAAGGCCGAGACGGGCACATCGTGGGTATCGTCGAGCGGCGACTGACGAAGGTCACGGGAACCTTGCATCCGCGAGGCCGCGGGATGAGCTTCGAGCCCGATGACGAGCGGCTACGCGCCTCGATGCGTGTGGTCGGGAAGATTCCGAAGGCCGTCAAGAAGGATGACGTGATCCTCGCGGAGATCGTGACCTTTCCCCAGCGGCGCGAGGACCGCCCCGAGGTGCGCGTCTTGGAGGTGCTTGGCGCGCAAGGCGTTGCGCGAATCGAGGTCGAGAAGATCAAGATCCGGGACGGCATCCGAGAGGTTTTTCCCGATGACGTCGAACAGGAAGCCGCCGCCCTCCCCGCTCGCGTGGACCGCGACGTCGCGAACAACCGGGAGGACCTTCGGGGCATCGACTTGGTCACGATCGATCCGGAAACGGCGCGAGACCACGACGACGCCATCTGGGTTGAGCGCAAAGGCAACGGATTCCGTCTCATCGTTGCGATCGCGGACGTGTCTCACTACGTCACGCAGGGAACCGCAATGGACCGCGAAGCGATCAGCCGCGGTACGAGTGTTTATCTGCCGGACCGTGCGATCCCCATGTTGCCACCGGAGCTCTCGACCAACCTCGCGTCTCTCGTTCCCAATCGCGACCGTCTGTGCATGGCAGTCGAGATGGACATCGATGAGAAGGGACACGTGAGCTCGCATCGCGTCTTCGAAGCCGTGATGCGATCGCACGGCAAGCTCTACTATGAAGGCGTGGCTCGGGCGCTCGGACTCACCGACCAAGGCCCGCATCAGCCGTCGGCGGAGAAGCGCATCCCCACGCTGAAGATTCTCCTCGACCTGTCGCAGCGGCTTCGCGCGCGGCGCCTCAAGCGAGGCTCCCTAGATTTCGATCTTCCGGAAGGCAAGATCGTCCTCGACACGAAGGGCGAACCGAAGGAAATCGTTCAGTCCCGCAAGGACCCGGGGATTCGGCAGGCATACCGGATCGTCGAGGACATGATGCTGGTCACCAACGAGACGGTCGCCGCGCACATCAAACGGCACGCCGCACCGGGAGTGTTCCGAGTGCACGGCAAGCCCGACCCCGAACGCATCTCCATGTTTTGTCAGGTGGCGAAGTCCTTTGGATACGAGCTCGAAGAGGAATCGGCGGCAACTCCCAAGCAGCTCAGCAAATTTCTCCGTCAGATCGAAGGAACGAACGAGGCGTCGTTGCTGCGGTACCTGCTGTTGCGAGCAATGCAGCAAGCGATCTACGACACGGATCCCACTATCGGGCACTTCGCGCTCGCGGCGAAAGACTACCTGCATTTCACCTCTCCGATTCGGCGCTATCCAGACTTACTGGTCCATCGCATCCTTCGAAGCATGATTCGGAACGAAAGCCTCGATGCGGCTTCACTGCGTCCGCGCCTGCAGCGCTTTGCCGCGCAAGCGAGCGCATCCGAACGGCGTGCGATGATCGTCGAGCGCGACGTCATGGACGTCTACCGAACAATCTACATGCAGAAGCATATCGGGGATGAGTTCGACGGGCGGATCTCGGGCTTTGCACCGTTTGGGATCTACATTCAGATTGCAGATCCATTCGTGAGCGTCTTGCTGCCGTTCGAGCAGCTGGAAGACACGTACGAACCCGATGACTTGGGCATTCGCCTGATCGGGGTACGCACTTCGAAGATCTTCACGATGAACGACCCTGTCACCGTGCGGATCGAGGATGCCAACGTCCAAGCCCGGGACGTCGTGGGCTCGCTACTGGCTCACCAGCCGGCGGAAGCGCCGACGCAGCCCAAGAGAAGGCGACACGGCGACCAGAAGAAGCGGGACGACGCGCGGAAGCGGAAAGGCAGCCGCCCGGATGCACGGGGCGAAGCACGGCATGGAGCGACTGGGAAGCGGGGTGGTGCCTCGAAGAAACGCCGCGGCGCACCAACGGAGGGAGGCTCTGCGCGGAAGGAGCGGCCCACCGAACCTCGGAAGCGGGCACGACGCACACGACGCAAGTGATGGCGCGGAAGAAGCGGCAACCTTTGGCGGTCCCTGAGCTGATCGTCCGCAAGCGCGCGGGAGAGAAGCTCGACGAGCAGGAGATCCGAGATCTGGTCGCTGGATTCATGGACGGCTCGGTCGCCGACTACCAGATGAGCGCCCTGGCGATGGCGGTCTACTTCCGGGGTATGGACTTCGACGAAACCGTCGCGATGACCCTGGCAATGCGCGACAGCGGCAAAGTCGTAAGCCTCAAGCAGGTCGCTGCTCCCAAAGTGGATAAGCACTCGACTGGAGGTGTCGGGGATAAGGTTAGCATCTGCCTTGCGCCGATCGTCGCAGCGTGCGGGGTCGCGGTGCCGATGATGAGCGGTCGCGGCCTCGGGCACACGGGAGGCACACTCGACAAGCTCGAAGCGATTCCCGGGTTCCGAGTCGATCTGTCCGTGAAGGAGTTTCGCGCGCAGATTCGGAAGGTCGGGTGCGCGCTAATCGGCCAGACCGGAGACCTCGCCCCTGCCGACAAGCGCTTGTACGCGCTGCGCGACGTCACGGGGACGGTCGAATCGATCCCGCTGATCACATCGAGCATTCTCTCGAAAAAGCTCGCTGAAGGAATCGACGCGCTGGTGCTCGACGTGAAGGTCGGCCGTGGGGCGTTCATGAAGACCGAATCCGAGGCCAGAGAGCTTGCGCGCTGCCTGGTACGAGTCGGAGCGCTCGCAGGGAAGCGCGTCTCCGCCCTGCTCACCGATATGAATAGCCCGATCGGGTACACGATCGGGAACGCATTGGAAACGACCGAGGCGCTCGAAGTACTACACGGACGAGGGCCGGACGATCTTCGGGAGCTCACTTACCAGCTGGCGGCGGAGATGCTGCGCGCCGCAGGGGCGGCCAAGACCAAGTCCCAAGCGCTACGACGCATTGGACGAGAAGTGGCCGACGGAGCCGCGCTCGACAAGATGCGGGAAATCGTCGCAGCACAGGGTGGTGATCCCCGCGTAGTCGCCGAACCCGACCGGCTCGCCGTGGCGCGCCACCGTGCGACGGTCACCGCGCCGGCCGCTGGGTATCTCACGGACCTCGATCCGCTCGAGCTAGGCTACGCATCGATGGGCTTGGGCGCCGGGCGCGGACGCGCGGAGGACGCGGTCGACCCAGGCGCCGGAATCCGTCTCCACGCTAAACTGGGCGACCCGGTCCGCAAGGGTGACGAGATCGCGACTTTGTACACGTCGGAGCGCGCGCGTCTCCGCGTCGGCACAGACCGGGTGAGCGCCGCTGTTCAGATCGGCAAGCGCCCCCCGCCAGTACGGAGCCGCATCATCGAGACGATTCGGCGCTGAGCGCGCAGGCATCGTCGCCCCTCGACATGATCTGCGCTCTAATCTCGCGGTACCGAGGTGAATCGACGTAGACGATGCTGGGGAAATCAGCGCTCACCGCGTACTTCTTTCCGAGCCCCTCAATAAAGCTCGCGCCGCTGGCTTCCTGGAGGGCTTTGAGAAGCACCGACGCCCCTACGGGCCGAGCCTCGGCAGCCCAGGCACGGTGGGCGTCGCTGATCGCGCGCAGAAGCGTCATTTCCCCGTTGCTGTCCTCGCGCAGGCGCACGTCCGTTTCCAGCGCAAACGCGGCTCCGGCCCAATAGACGCGATGGTACGCTCCGGTCCGATTCATGTTGCGGCTTTCGCTAGCCAGTTGGCGCCCAGTACCCGACTGCCGGCCTCTCTCAAAGCCTTCTCGAAGGCGAGTCCATGCGTGTTCGCGACTTTGGAGGCCGCAGCGCACACGCAGCACCTCCTGTAGATAGGTTGCAATCCCTTCCGAGATCCAGCGATCCCTCGGCTGCACGGGGGGAAGCCAGAGATGCGAGAGCTCGTGAACTGCCACCCAATCTACCTCCAGCTGCGCGGCCGTCGCATCCGTCGACGGAAGCAACAGAACCGATGTCCCGCCGCCACGACGCACCATCCCGAAGGCCACCTGCTTGTCTTCACTTCGGGTGGGGACGATGACGAAGTGAACCTGATCGCGAGGAAACCTGCCGCCAACGGACGCGGTCGCTCGAATGGCGCGAGTGAGCCAGCGGCGAACGTCATCATCGGGTGGAAGGGGTCCGAGACGTGCAACGTATACACTCGTGCTCGCTACCGAGAACGCTTGTCGCTCGAATGACCCGAACACGCCGAACGCACCCGTGAAGAACGCGCTCTCATCCGGGAGGTAGGCTGCATCCGAGCTCGGCCAAGGAAGGGACACCTGTGCGCCCGCAGGGAGTACGAAGCGAATCGACGCGGCGAGATCCCGCGGGAATGGAGCGGGCCGCCACAGCCATTGTGCGTGGGACACGATGATGGCAGCCGGATCGTTGGCTCGAAACATTGGAGGTCCGAAGCGCGTTTCGTAGTCAACGCAGGTACCGTGGGATGGTTGACTCAGACGGATGCGGCCGCGCACGGTGTCGAGTGGATGGCCGTCGATCCGCGCGCCTCGTAACCGCTGCCCGCCCTCATCGCTGATCGGGACCAACTCATGCACGGTCGCGCCTCGGAGACATACCCGCACGCTGGCGCCACCAAAATTGTCAAAGATTGTAACGGTGTAGTGGGCCGACGCTCGAGACGGCTCCTGTGGAGGAGGCACTTCGGTGGCGTGCGCGCATCCGATGAGGCAAACCAAGCCACCGACTCTCCCTAGCTTCACCACGTTGTAACCCCTGAGAACTCATGGGGTATTCGCCCTCAATCGCCAGTGCCTCAGCGGAGAAAATGGGCCGAAACATCTGCGCTTCACGGACGTATCTGGTTCCATGACGCACGTTTCGCTTTTACATTGCGACAAACGATCGGGTTGGCTAGCGTGCCCTATGAGGAAGCGGGGGAATGGGACTGGTCCCTGACGCCGTGTTGCATCGACCGGGGCCTTTCTTGTCGCTCCTGATGCTCTTACAAGAAAGAGGAAAGAAACAATGAACTCAGCACTCAAGCACACGATCATCGCGATGGCGACTGTGGCACTCAGCATGACCGCCGCATGCAAGTCGGACGATGGTCCGGAGGCGAGCGAGGCGACGACAGGCGCCGAGGCTGCAGAAGCGGCACCGGCCGAAGAGGCCGCTCCCGCCGAAGAGGGCGCAGCGGAAGCTTCTTGTGGCGAGGGCAGCTGTGGTGGCGCCAAAGAAGGCGAAGCCTCCTGTGGCGAAGGCAGCTGCGGCGGCGACAAGTAGTCCACAAAATCACGCTGCTCGTGATCGGGCAGCATGGTGTTGGGAGTCGCGGCGGCATCTGTCGCCGCGGCTTCTTGTTTTCTGAGGGACTCAATGGCTCGAAACGTCACCGGCATCGGCCTAGGGCTTCGATACGACCTCGCGACCGAGCTCCTCAAACGACGGCCGAAGAGCGTCGCGTGGTTGGAGATCCACCCGGAGAACTACATCGACCGCGGTGGCCGTTATCAAGAGATGCTGGAGCTGGCGCGAGAAGACTGGCCGGTCGTAACGCATGGTTTGAGCACGTGCTTGGGTTCGGTAGAGCCCTTCGATGCGAGCTACCTGAAAGAGCTCGGGGCGTTCCTGAAAGACCTCGAGATTCCGTGGCACAGCGAGCACCTGTGTTTGGGTGGAGTCGATGACCGGTTCTTCCACGACCTGCTCCCGCTACCGTTCACCGATGAGGCCGCAAAGATCGCGTCGCAACGACTGAACGAAGTACGCGATGCGATTGGGGTTCCACTGGCGCTAGAGAATGCGAGTTACTACGCACCGCAAGGCCCGGACGGCCTGGCTGAGGCCGACTTCGTGGTGGAAGTCCTGGAAAAAGCGGACGCGAAGTTGCTGCTCGACGTCAACAACGTCTACGTGAACGCCCGCAACTTCGACTTCGATCCCAAGGCGTACATCGACAAGATCCCGATGGAGCGCGTCGTGCAGATTCACGTCGCCGGTCACTTCGTCCGCGACGATGGCCTGCGCATCGACACGCACGGCGAACCGGTCCCAGACCACGTCTACGAGCTTCTCGACTACACTTTGCGCAAGACGGGCCCGGTGCCGGTGCTCCTCGAACGCGACAACAACGTGCCGCCACTTGATGAGCTCCTGTCCGAGATCGACGAGCTCTGGACGATCTATCGCAACGCAACGGAGGCTGCCAATGTTGGTTGATCAGGCCAGGGCGATCCAGCGTGTCTGCTTCGGCTCGGAGCCAAGCGAGGCTGACCTCAAGCTCTTGGGGTCCCGAGAGCGTTGGCTGGTCTATCGGGACCTCGTACGCAACCGCCTCAACAACGTGATTGGTGTCGCCCTCGCTCGCACCAAGAGCGCAATCGGCGAAGATGCGTTTGGCCGAGCTGTCGACGAGTGGTTTAGCACCGGCAGCCCCAAGACTCGGTACTTGCGGTACGTCCCTAGTGAGCTCGCCGAATTTGCCATTCCGATCTGGCAGCGCAGGGAGGCGCCCTGGGTCGCTGACCTCGCGGGCTACGAAATCACAGCATGGGAAGTCCGGCACGCGCCTCCGGACCCAACACCCTCCCACGAGTTCGCGTTCGACCGCAGGCCTGTCCTCGCGACAGGGGTGAAGGTTCTTCGCCTCGCGTATCCAGTCCAAAACAAGCCCATCCCCCCCGGAGGCTACGAACCGGGCCCCACGCTCCTCTGCCTTTACCGGGACAAGAACCACAGAACGATCCCGAGAAAACTGAACCCACTCGCCGCAGACCTCCTCGAAGCCTGGCGCGCCGCAGATCAAACCGTCGCCGACTCCGTCCAGCAAGTCGCAGACGCCCACAACGCCCCAATCGGCCCCGACTTCATAGAAAAGCTCTCCACCCTAATCGCCGACTTCATCGAACGCGGCATCATCCTAGGGGGAGTGGAGGCTCCCCCTCAGTAGCCTTCGCTTTTGCTGATGATTTCGTTCATTATTTCGCGCGTGCCGCCGCCTATGGGGTAGAGGCGAGCGTCGCGGTAGAGGCGTTCTACAACGTATTCTCTCATGTAGCCGTAGCCGCCGTGGATTTGGACCGCTTGGTCACAGACGCTCGAGCACATATCGGTTGCTGTGTTCTTGGCCATGGCGGCCAAGGACGGCGTCTGCTCTCCGCTGAGGAACCGGGTGATGCACTCGCCGGTGAGGGCGCGAGCGGCGGCGATCCGCGTCGCCATGTCGGCGAGCTTGTGGCGGACGACCTGGAATCCCGAGAGCGACTTGCCGAACGCGTGGCGTTGCTTTGCGTACTCGACCGACTCTCGGTAGGCGAGCTCAGCGATCGCGACGCATTGGCCGGCGAGCATGAGGCGCTCGGTGCCGAAGTTGGCCATGATCATCAGGAAACCGGCGCCTTCTTGGCCGATGAGGTTCGCGGCGGGGACGCGGCAGTCCTCGAAGGCGAGCTCGGCGGTGTCACTTGCCCACCAACCCGTCTTCTTGAGCTTACTTGCTACGCTGAAACCTGGCGTGTCGCTGTCGATGATCAGCATCGAGATTCCACCGTGCCCCTCGCCACCGGTACGCACCGCGGCCGTGACGAAATCCGCTCGCGTGCCCGACGTGATGAACGTCTTGGTGCCGTTCACGATGTAGTGGTCGCCGTCGCGGACCGCCTTGGTCTGCACGGCGGCCACATCACTGCCGCCTCCAGGCTCGGTGATACCAAGTGCGGAGACTGTCTCCCCGGCGAGGGTGCGTCGAACATAGCGCTCCTTCTGGGCCTCGGTTCCGAAGTTCACGATCGGCGGAAGCGCGATCCCGTGGCTCCCAAGGCCTACACACGTGCCCACCGACTTCCCGCCAAGCACCATCTCCTCGGCCGCGACGACGACGTGACTGAGGTCGCCCCCATCCCCGCCGACCTCTTCCGGGTAGCCAATTGCAAGGACGCCCGCCTCAGCGGACTGTTGATAGAGTTCCCGGGGGAACTCGTTGGCCTCTTCCCAAGTGTGTGCGTTCGGCGCGATCGCAGAAACCGCGAAGCGCCGTACTTGCTCACGCAGCGCGCGATGCTCCTCCGTCTCGAATAGATAGCCACTCACCAAGTTGGTGAGAGACTACTCTTCGCTGGCAGCCGCAGCAACGGGCTCCGGCTCGAGGATGGCGGGCGTCGGGGCGAGCGGCTTCACCGCATCGTCGGCGACGACCATGTCGATCTTGTTGTACGCGCCGAGGCCTGTACCAGCCGGCAGCAACCGACCCATGATCACGTTCTCCTTGAGACCGCGGAGGTTGTCTACCTTGCCACTGATCGCAGCTTCGGTGAGCACCTTCGTCGTCTCCTGGAAGGACGAAGCACTGATAAACGATTCGGTCGAAAGCGATGCCTTGGTGATGCCGAGCAAGAGCGGTTCTGCCACCGCGGGCTGACCGCCCTTCGCAATGACTCGCTCGTTCTCACGCTCGAATACCGTCTTCTCGACCTGCTCGTCCGGGAGGAACCGGGTGTCCCCCGTTTCCTTGATCCGCACACGCCGAAGCATCTGACGAACGATGACCTCGATGTGCTTGTCGTTGATGGCAACGCCCTGCAGTCGGTAGACCTGCTGGATCTCGTCGACCAACCAAGCCGCAAGCTCCTTCTCGCCTTTGACCTTGAGGATGTCGTGCGGGTTGGCAGGACCATCCATCAATGGCTCGCCGGCACGCACATGGTCACCATCCTTCACGGTAAGGTGCTTGCCCTTGGCGATGAGGTACTCCTTCGGCTCACCGACCTCTGGCGTGATCAGGACCTTACGCTTGCCTTTGGTGTCCTTACCAAAGTTCACGATACCGTCAATCTCGCTGATGATTGCGTGGTCCTTGGGCTTGCGTGCCTCGAAGAGTTCGGCGACGCGCGGCAGACCACCTGTAATGTCCTTTGTCTTGGTCGTCTCGCGGGGGATCTTCGCGATGATCTCACCAGCTTCGACCGTCTGACCATCCGTGGGGATGATGTTCGCGCCGACTGGCAGGAAGTAGCGGGCCACGTTCTCGCCCGCACCCGTGCTCTGCGTATCGCCCGTTTTCGGGTCTTTGATTGAGATACGCGGACGCGCGCTCGGATCGCGGGACTCGATGATGACGCGCCGGGACAGACCCGTAACCTCGTCGAGCTTCTCTTCCATGGTCACCGCCTCGACGATATCGCCGTACTTCACGGTGCCTTGAACCTCGGTGAGAATCGGGATGGCGTAAGGGTCCCACTCGGCGAGCATCGCACCTCGCTCGACATGCTCACCCTCTTTGACCTTGACGAACGCGCCATAGGTCAGCGTGAAGTGCTCACGCTCGCGGCCCGAGTCATCGACGACCGTCACCGCGCCATGGCGGTTCATCACGACGACCGTCCCATCGCGCTTGGTCACCATCTGGGCGTTGTCGAACTTCACGGAGCCACCCGAACGTGACTCGATGGCGCTCTGCTCGATCTTACCGCGCGCAGCCGCACCACCGATGTGGAACGTACGCATCGTGAGCTGCGTACCAGGCTCTCCGATTGACTGGGCACCAATGATGCCGACAGCCTCGCCGATGTTCACCTCGTAGCCCCGCCCGAGATCTCGGCCGTAACACATCACGCAAACACCGCGACGCTTCTGGCAGGTCAACACAGAGCGAATCAGCACGCGCTCGATGCCAGCCGCTTCGATGCGAGCCACACGAGCTTCGTCGATTTCTTGGTTGGCTTCGACGAGGGCCTCATCCGTGACAGGATCGGTGATGTCCTCGAGTGCAATGCGACCGAGCACGCGCTCGCCGAGCGGCGTAACGACCTCACCACCTTCTTCGAGCTTGCTGACCCAGATTCCGTCGAGAGTCTCGCAATCGTAGTCCGTGATGACAGCGTCCTGCGCCACGTCGACGAGACGACGCGTGAGGTAACCCGAGTTCGCCGTTTTCAGGGCGGTATCGGCCAAGCCTTTACGCGCACCGTGTGTCGAGATGAAGTACTGCAACACGGTCAACCCTTCACGGAAGTTCGCCGTGATGGGCGTCTCGATGATCTCACCGGACGGCTTGGCCATCAGACCACGCATGCCGGCCAGCTGACGAATCTGCTGGTTCGAACCACGAGCGCCGGAGTCGGCCATCATGAAGATCGAGTTGAAGCTCGGCTGAGCGGTCTTCTCGCCGGTCTCCGGATTGACGACCTCGTCGGTGCCGATCGCTTCCATCAGATCCCGAGCAACCTGGTCCGAAGCCTCGGCCCAAATGTCGACGACCTTGTTGTACCGTTCGCCGTCGGTGATCAGACCTTCCTGATACTGCTCGACGACCGTGGCGACGTCTTGCTGCGCGTCGCCAAGGACTTCCTTCTTCGAGTCGGGGATGATCATGTCATCCATGCAGATCGAAATACCGGCGCGGGTCGACATCTCGAAGCCCAGGGTACGCAGGCGGTCCGCAAGCAGAACGGTGTTCTTGTTGCGGCTCGCGCGGTAGCACTCATCGATGAGCGTGCTGAGCGACTTCTTGTCGAGAACCTTGTTCACCGCGGGGAACTCCATGCCCGGAGGGAGCACGTCGCTCACCAGGACTCGGCCGACGGTCGTGTCGTAGATCTCGCCCTTGTAGCGGTACCGGATATGGGCGTGGAGCCCGACCATATTCTGGTCGTAGGCCATGCGCACCTCGTCGGACGAAGCGAAGATACCGGTGAACACACCGTCCTTCTCTTGACCCTCGCGGTACTCGCCCTTCGCGAACTGCCTCTCCCGCGTCATGTAGTAGAGACCGAGAACGATGTCCTGCGTCGGGTTGATGATGGGACGGCCGCTCGCGGGCGACAAGATGTTGTTCGTGCTCATCATGAGCACGCGAGTCTCCATCTGCGCCTCGACTGAAAGCGGCACGTGGACCGCCATCTGGTCACCGTCGAAGTCCGCGTTGAAGGCGGTGCAAACGAGTGGGTGGAGCCGGATCGCCTTACCTTCGATGAGCACGGGCTCGAAAGCCTGAATGCCCAAACGGTGGAGGGTCGGTGCACGGTTGAGCATCACCGGATGCTCGTTAATGACCTCTTCGAGAATGTCCCAAACCTCGGGCTTCTCCTTCTCGACGAGCTTCTTCGCGCTCTTGATCGTGGTCACGTAACCACGCTCCTCGAGCTTGTTGTAGATGAACGGCTTGAAGAGCTCGAGCGCCATCTTCTTGGGGAGGCCACACTGGTGCAAACGCAGCGTGGGGCCGACGACAATGACGGAGCGGCCGGAGTAATCGACACGCTTACCCAGCAGGTTTTGACGGAAGCGCCCCTGCTTGCCCTTGAGCATGTCGGAGAGCGACTTGAGCGGACGCTTGTTCGGACCGGTGATGGTCTTGCCACGGCGGCCGTTGTCGAAGAGCGCGTCGACGGCCTCCTGCAGCATGCGGCGCTCGTTCCGGATGATGATCTCCGGAGCATTGAGCTCAATGAGCCGCTTGAGGCGGTTGTTACGGTTGATGACGCGGCGGTAGAGATCGTTGAGATCGGAGGTAGCAAACCGGCCACCGTCGAGCGGAACCAAGGGACGAAGGTCCGGCGGAAGCACGGGAATCACCGACAGCATCATCCACTCGGGACGGTTGCCCGAGTCGCGGAAGGCCTCGATGACCTTGAGCCGCTTGGAGTACTTCTTGCGCTTCGCCTCGCTGGTGGCCTCCTTGAGGTCCAAGCGAAGCTGCTCTGCCATCGCGTGCACGTCGAGATCGCGAAGCATCTCGAGAACGGCTTCGCCGCCCATACGCGCCTCAAACGCGTCGTCGCCGTACTCGTCGAGCATGTCGTGGAAACGGTCCTCGGTGAGGATCTCCCCGCGCTCGAGCGGCGTCTCTTTGGGGTCGAGCACCACGTAGCTCTCACAGTAGAGCACGCGCTCCAGGTCCTTGAGCGTGATGTCGAGAATGGCACCAATACGGCTCGGAAGGCTCTTGAGGAACCAGATGTGCGCCACCGGCGTCGCCAGGGTGATGTGACCCAGACGCTCGCGGCGAACCTTGCTCTGAATGACCTCGACGCCACACTTCTCGCAGACGATGCCGCGGTGCTTCATGCGCTTGTACTTGCCGCAGATGCACTCGTAGTCTTTGACCGGTCCGAAGATCTTCGCGCAGAACAGGCCGTCGCGCTCAGGCTTGAACGTACGGTAGTTGATGGTCTCGGGCTTTTTCACTTCGCCGTGCGACCACTCGCGGATCTTTTCCGGCGACGCCAGCGAAATGCGAATCGCTGAAAACGCCAGTGGATCTTTCGGCTTTTCGAAGAAGCTGAAGATATCCTTCATGACTTACTCTTCCTCCGCAGCAAGGACGTCATCCGACCTGCGCCCCAGTTGACTCGTCTCAACCAACTCGATGTTCAGGCAAAGTGCCTGAAGCTCCTTCATGAGGACGTTGAAGCTCTCCGGCAGGCCGGCTTCAAGCGTGTAGTCCCCCTTCACGATCGATTCGTACATGCGCGTACGACCTTGCACGTCGTCGGACTTGACGGTGAGGAACTCCTGCAGCGCATACGCAGCGCCGTAGGCCTCCATCGCCCAGACCTCCATCTCACCCAGCCTCTGCCCGCCAAACTGCGCCTTACCACCCAGCGGCTGCTGAGTGACTAGCGAGTACGGACCGATGCTTCGGGCGTGGATCTTGTCGTCGACCAAGTGGTGCAGCTTGAGCATGTACATGATGCCCACGGTGACGTCCTGGTGGAATGCGTCGCCGGTGCGTCCGTCGAAGAGCACCGTCTGGCCGTTGTCCTGCACGCCCGCCAGCCTGAGGAGATCCTTGATCTCTTCCTCGCTCGCGCCGTCGAAGACTGGCGTCGCCAACTGCACACCGTGCTTCCAACTCTTGGCCATCGCCGCGACTTCGCTGTCCGGCAATGTGTCGAGCACCTTGACGATATCGCCACCCTTGAAGATGGAACGAATCCGCTCGCGGAGCTCTGAAGCCTGCGCCTTTTGCTCGATCATTTCCTGCAACTGCGTGCCAAGGAGATAACCGGCCCACCCGAGGTGCGTCTCGAGAATCTGGCCGACGTTCATACGGCTTGGAACACCGAGCGGGTTGAGCACGATGTCGACCGGCTTACCGTTCGGGAGGTAGGGCATGTCTTCTTCCGGAAGAATCCGGCTGACCACGCCCTTGTTGCCGTGGCGGCCGGCCATCTTGTCACCGACCTGAAGCTTGCGCTTGATGGCAACGTAGACCTTCACCATCTTGATGACGCCCGGAGGAAGCTCGTCGCCCTTGCCGAGCTTGTCGATCTTCTCCTGGAACAGCATCTTGACGGCATCGACCTGGTCGTCGACCTGCTCGAGAATCGCGTTGGTCTTGTCCTTGTCCTTGTCGACCTCGATGTGCGCCCAGTACTTGTGAGGGATCTCGTCGAGAGCCTCGTTTGTGGTCTTGGCCCCCTTGGCGAGGAGCTCGGTACCCTTGTCGCCCACGAGCTTGGCGGTCGCCGTGCCACCGACGAAGTACTTTCGAACGCGGTCATGCGCAGAGTCGACAACGATCTTGATCTCGACGGCCATGTCTTTCTCGAGCTTGGCCCGCTCGGTCTCCTCGATTTGCAGGGAGCGCTCGTCCTTCTCTGTGCCCTTGCGTGCGAACACGCGGGCGTCGATGACAATGCCGGTCACCCCCGGAGGCACCTTGAGCGAGGTGTCACGAACGTCGCCCGCCTTCTCGCCAAAGATGGCGCGGAGGAGCTTTTCCTCGGGAGAGAGCTGCGTCTCGCCCTTCGGCGTGATTTTGCCGACCAGGATGTCGCTGGAGCTCACCTCGGCGCCAATCCGCACGATCCCCGACTCGTCGAGGTCCTTGAGGGCCTCTTCGCCGACATTCGGAATGTCGCGGGTGATCTCTTCTTTGCCGAGCTTGGTGTCGCGAGCGACACATTCGAACTCCTCGATATGCACCGAGGTGTAGACGTCGTCCTTGGCGATCCGCTCAGAAAGCAGAATCGAGTCCTCGAAGTTGTACCCACCCCACGGCATGAACGCGACAATCACGTTCTGGCCCAGCGCGAGCTCACCGCAGTCCGTACTGGGGCCGTCGGCAATGACGTCGCCGGCCTTGACGCTATCTCCGGGACGAACGATCGGCGTCTGGTTGTATGCCGTGTTCTGGTTCGAACGCTGGAACTTGTTGAGTCGGTAGATGTCCGGGAAAGCGCCTGCAAGGCCTTTGGCCTTGACGACGATCCGTGTCGCGTCGACCGACTCGACCACGCCGTCCTGCTGCGCAACCACGCAAACACCGGAGTCGCGCGCCACTCGTGCCTCGATGCCGGTGCCGGCAATCGGAGCATGCGTGCGCACGCAAGGAACAGCCTGGCGCTGCATGTTCGAACCCATCAACGCACGGTTTGCGTCGTCGTGCTCGAGGAACGGAATCAGCGAAGCGGCGACCGAGACCAGCTGGTTCGGCGACACGTCCATTAGCTGAACGCTGCTCGGAGGCACCATCACGAACTCGCCGTTGAAGCGCGCGCTGATGAGGTTCCCTTCGAGCTCGCGACTCAGGTGTTCGATCTTCGCGTTCGCCTGGGCGATGTAATGCCCCTCTTCCTCGAGGGCGGAATACCAACGCACTTGTTGGTCGAGCACGATGCCGTCCTCGACCTTACGGTACGGCGTCTCGACGAAGCCGTACTCGTTCACGCGAGCATAGGTCGAAAGCGATGCGATCAGGCCGATGTTCGGACCTTCCGGCGTCTCAATCGGGCAGATACGACCGTAGTGAGTGGTGTGAACGTCGCGAACCTCGAAGCCCGCACGCTCACGCGTCAAACCGCCGGGCCCAAGCGCGGACAGACGCCGCTTGTGCGTCACTTCGCTGAGCGGATTGGTCTGGTCCATGAACTGCGAGAGCTGGCTCGAACCAAAGTACTCTTTGACGACGGCGCTGACAGGGCTTCGCGTTGATCAGGTCATGCGGCATGAGCGTCTCAATCTCTTGAGACATGTTCATGCGCTCCTTGATTGCGCGCTCCATACGAACGAGACCGATGCGGTACTGATTCTCCATCAGCTCGCCCACGGCGCGAACGCGGCGGTTGCCCAAATGGTCGATGTCGTCGACCGACCCGCGACCGTTCTTGAGCTCGATGAGGTTCTTCACCGTATCCAAGATGTCGGTGTTGGTGAGGACCGTATGATCCAGCTTCGGCCGCTCGTCCTCTTCGACGTCTTTGTAGAACTTGTAGTTCAACTTGAGGCGCCCGACCTGGCTCAGGTCATAGCGCTCAGGGTTGAAGAACAGGTTGTTGAAGAGGTTCCGCGCGGTGTCGAGCGTGGGTGGGTCGCCCGGACGCAACCGGCGGTAGATCTCGAGGATACCCTCGTCCTTCGACTGAACCTTGTCGACGAGTAGCGTGTCCCTGAGGTACGAACCGACGTTGAGGCCGTCGATGAAGAGCACCTTGAACTCGTTGACACTCGCCTCGCGGAGCGCGTCGATGCGAGCCTCGGTCACCTCTTCGTTGACCGCGAGCAGAATCTCGCCCGTGTCCTCGTCGATGACGTCTTCGGCAGCGACCTTGCCGATGACCTCTGTGAAGTCGATCGGCAGGTAGTCGAGGCCCGCAGACTTGAGCTTGCGAATCGCGGCGCGTGTGAACTTGCGGTTCTTACGAACGAGAACGTCCTCGCCCACGGCAATGTCGTGCGTCGCACGCTGGCCGGGCAACAGCTCATACTCGATCGACTTGGCGTACTGATCCTTCGAGAGGATGTAGATCGTCTCGGTGTCGTAGTAGTAGTTGAGCAGTTCCTGGGTGTTGTACCCGAGCGCCTTGAGCAGCACCGTCGCGGGCATCTTTCGGCGGCGGTCGATGCGGACGTAGAGCAAATCCTTCGGGTCGAACTCCAGATCGAGCCATGAACCCCGGTAAGGAATGATGCGTGCCTGGTAGAGCAGCTTGCCGGACGAGTGCGTCTTGCCGCGATCGTGATCGAAGAACACGCCTGGGCTACGGTGAAGCTGGCTAACGACGACGCGCTCGGTCCCGTTGATGATGAACGTACCGTTCGTCGTCATGAGCGGGATCTCGCCGAAGTAGACTTCCTGCTCCTTGATATCGCGGACGGCACGCTCGGTGCTGTCACCGCCGGTGTCGTAGATGATGAGCTGGATCGTCACCTTGATCGGCGCTGCGTAGGTCATCCCACGCTGCCGACACTCATCGACGTCGTACTTCGGTCGTTCGAGCGTGTACCCACCGAACACCAACTCGCTCGTTCCATTGAAGTCGCGAATCGGGAACACACTATTGAAGACGCCCTGAAGACCCGTATTCTCACGGTCGTCCCTGGGAACGTCGGTTTGAAGGAACTTGTCGTACGAGCGCTTTTGAATGTCGATCAGGTTCGGGATCTCGAGGATGTGCTCGATCTTCCCGAAGGAATGTCGCATTCGAAAGTTCGCTTGAATCGTCGCCGCCATTAGAGAGACTCCTACCGAACCACTGCTATTGGAACCCTAAAGCCAAGAATTAAGAGACACGTGCGCGACAAGGAGACCCTTTGGCCTCCCGCCGCGTCGCGGAAAGTCGTGAATGCTGTGCTGCGCGTACCGGTGCTGCCCCGGACGGGACGTTAACCCGACCGGGTCCGTGTGCCAAGCCGCGGCACCGGGCTCCGAAATATAACCCCATAGGGTTACTTGACGGTGACCTTGGCGCCAGCTTCTTCGAGCTTCTTTTTGATCTCGTCGGCCACGTCCTTGGACACGGCCTCCTTGACGACTTTGGGAGCTGCCTCCACCAGGGCCTTGGCGTCTGCCAAGCCGAGCTGCGTGATCTCGCGGATGGCCTTGATCACGTTGATCTTCTTGCCACCAGTTTCGCTCAGCTCGACGTCAAACTCGGTCTGCTCTTCGGCCTCCTCGGCTGGGCCGCCAGCGGGACCGGCCACGGCTACCGCTGCCGGTGCTGCCGAAACGCCCCACTTGTCCTCGAGCTCTTTAACCAGGTTCGCAACTTCCATGACGGTCCACGAGCTCAGCTCTTCGACCATCTGTTCCGTATTCATATTTGCCATTCTTGACTCTCCGCTAACCGTGCGTGCGACACGGCTAAATTTGTTGTTGGATTACTCGCCTGCCTCTTTGCGCCGATACGCATCGAAAACGAGAGCGAGGTTTTGGGCCGGTGCATTGATTTGGCCGACCAGGTTCTGCATGGGCGCCATGAGCTGCGCGAGCAGCGAAGCGCGAATCTCGTCCTTGCCGGGAAGCGTGGCGAGCTCTTTTTCCACTCGCTTCGCGTCCAGCACTTGGCCCTCGAGAAGGCCGCACTTGATGATGAGCTTTTCATCTTCGTCCTTCGGCTGAAGAACGTCCGTGAACTCCTTGCGGAAATTCTTGATCACCTTGGCGGCCGCCGAGGGATCTTCGAAGCTCCACGCGATGGCCGTCGGGCCAGCGAGATTGGCTGTGAACTCTTCGTTGTCCGCGAGGTCGGAACCCTCGAGCGCCTTGCGAACGACGTTGTTCTTGACAACCTTGTACTCGACGCCCGCGTCGCGGAAACGCGAGCGGAGGTTGGTGATCAGCTCGACGTTGACGCCTCGGAAATCGACGAGCACGGTAGCACTCGCGTTGTCGAAGCTCTCGCGGACTGAGACGGCCTGCGCCGCTTTCTCTTCTCGTGTAAGGCTCATGATTACGCCTCCACCTCTATAGTGCCGGGGTCAATCTTGATGCCGGGGCCCATCGTGGAGCTCAGGGTAATGCTACGAAGGTAGGTGCCCTTCGCGGCGGCCGGCTTCGCCTTTACGAGCGCCCCAACCAACGATTGCACGTTGCCGGCAAGCTCGGGCTCGCCGAAGGATTTCTTGCCGACCTGGGCGTGCACGATGCCCGCCTTTTCGACGCGGAACTCGACCTTGCCGGCCTTGGCCTCGCTAACGGCCTTGCTCACATCAAAGGTCACGGTGCCGACCTTGGGGTTCGGCATCAGGCCACGAGGACCGAGGACGCGACCCAGACGGCCGACCTGCCCCATCATGTCCGGCGTGGCGATGACGGTGTCGAAGTCGAGCCAACCTTCGTTGATTTTGGCGACGAAGTCGTCGCCCCCAACGAAGTCAGCGCCCGCTGCTTCCGCCTCACTCACCTTTTCACCCTTGGCGAAAACGAGAACGCGGTTGGTCTTGCCGGTGCCGTGCGGCAAAACGACAGCACCACGAACCATCTGGTCCGCGTGCTTCGGATCCACACCGAGCCGCACCGCGAGGTCGACCGACTCGTCGAAGTTGGCGAACGCCAATTCTTTCACGAGCGAGACGGCTTCATTCAACGCGTAGCGACGGTTCTTGTCGGGCTTCTGTAAAGCACCCGCGCGCTTTTTTCCGGGTTTCATTCTGACTCCTTGCGACGACTCGAAGCCGCCTACCACCAACTGGGGCCCTGGGTGGTCCAGGGGAGCGAAATCAATCGCTCGAAAGCGTTAGTCGACTAGCTCGACCCCCATGGAACGCGCGGTGCCGATGATGCTCTGCATGCATGTCTCGAGCGAACCTGCGTTGGTATCTTGAAGCTTGACCTGCGCGATCTCCTTCACTTGACCGAGCGTGATCTTACCGACCTTGTCTTTGTTCGGACGCGCAGAGCCCGACTTCAGATTCAAAGCCTTCTTGATCAAGACAGCCGCGGGCGGCGTCTTCATGATGAAGCTGAAGGAACGATCCTGATAAACGGAGATCACCACGGGGATGATCAGACCCGCATCCTTCTGGGTCTTCGAATTGAACTCCTTGCAAAACGCCATGATGTTGACGCCGTGCTGGCCGAGCGCAGGCCCGACCGGCGGAGAAGGGTTCGCCTTCCCTGCAGGGAGCTGAAGTTTGATCTGTGCGATGACCTTTTTCATGCGTACGGGCTTCTCCGGAGCGGCGAGTCATGCCTCAGGGCACGAAAAATGCAACCCAATTTCTGTGAAATCTCGATCGGTTGCCAGAATGTGAGCCCTGAGGGCGTCCAGGTGGGTCAGCTGGCGAGCGCCCCCACAGCGATGAGCAAGGAATACTCAAGTATTTCGCAGCGATAGAGCGAGGAGGAAAGCCGCCAGATGGCCCGCCTGGTCGCCCTCAGTTCGTCTTTTCGACCTGGGCGTAGTCGAGCTCGACGGGGGTTGCTCGGCCGAAAATCGACACCAGGACGCGGACCTTGTGCTTGTCTTGGTTCACTTCTTCGATGGCGCCGATGAAGTTGGCGAAGGCGCCGTCGGTGACCCGGACGCGATCACCCTTTTCGAACTCGACGCGGGGCTTGGGTTTGGCGGCGCCCTCCTCGACCTGCTGCTCGATGGCTGCGATCTCGCGCTCGGGAACCGGCGAGGGATGACGGCCGCCAACGAAGCCATTGACCTTCGGCGTGTCCTTGATGAGGTGCCAGGTCCGATCGTCGAGGTCCATCTGGACGAAGATATAGCCAGGGTAGAACGTGCGCGTGCTCAGCCGGCGTTGCCCGCCGCGGCTCTCCTGCACGTTCTCCTTCGGGATGAGGATATTCCCGAAACGGCCTTCCATGCCGGCCTGCTTGATGCGCTCTTCGAGCGAGAGCTTCACTTTGTTTTCGTAGCCTGAATAGGCCTGAACGACATACCACTTCATGGAACTCACACGTTGTAAATGAGGTCCGTGATGTGGGACCAAACGGCGTCGTATACGCCAAGAATGACCGCCGCAATGACAGACACGATGAGGACGACAATTGTCTGCGACCAGGTCTCCTTGCGGGTCGGCCAGGTCACCTTCGAGAGCTCGACGCACACTTCGACGACGAAAGTGTGAGCCTTGTTGGAGCGATACGCGACCACCGCCGCGATGAGCGCCACCAGGCCCGCCCCCACAGCGATAGCCGTGCCGTTCGGCTCCGGCACCGCGTCGACGGTGTCGGCCAGGATGGCCCAAATCGCGTTGCTGGATTTGATGAGGAACCACGCCAGCGTGATGGCACCGGCCGCGTACGAGAATTGCACCCAACGCTCTACCCCGAGCGTTCCGGTCGGCCTCGCTTTTTCTTGTTCGTTTGTGATCGCCATCATTGTTCCTCGCGGCAGGCCAGGAGGGATTCGAACCCACAACCCGCGGATTTGGAATCCGCTGCTCTACCAATTGGAGCTACTGGCCTAGGAGATAGAGTGGGGGGGGGTCAAACGGAGAGCCCTGGCCCCTCCGGAATTCTTGCCTCTACTTAGTTTCCTTGTGTTCCGTACGCCGGTTGCACTTGGGACAGAACTTTTTCAGCGCCAGTCTCTCCTGCGGTCCGGTCTTTCTCAACTTTGTCGTCTGGTAGTTGCGCGCCCGGCACTCTTCGCACGCAAGCGCAATTTTGACTCGCCTATCACTCAATGATCTTGGAAATGACGCCTGCACCAATGGTTCGGCCGCCCTCGCGAATCGCGAAGCGCTGCTTCTCTTCCATGGCTGCCGGCGTAATGAGGTTGACCTTCATCTTCACGTTGTCGCCAGGCATGACCATCTTCACTTCTTCGGGAAGCTCGATCTTGCCCGTCACGTCCAGCGTGCGGATGTAAAACTGCGGTGTGTAGTTCGAGAAGAACGGCTTGTGCCGTCCGCCCTCGTCCTTGCTCAGAATGTACACCTCGCACTCGAACTTCGAGTGCGTGTTCACCGAGCCAGGCGCCGCCAGAACCTGACCGCGCTCCACATCCTCTTTGTCGATACCGCGAAGTAGGCACCCGACGTTGTCCCCGGCCTGTCCCTGGTCCAGCAGTTTGCGGAACATCTCCACGCCCGTCACCGTCGTCTTTTGCGGCTCGCGTACTCCGAGAATATCCACCTCGTCCCCGACCTTGATGATCCCGCGCTCGATGCGCCCCGTCACCACCGTCCCGCGGCCCTTGATCGAGAACACATCTTCTACAGCCATCAGGAACGGCTTGTCGATGTCTCGCTTCGGCTCCGGAATGTAGGTGTCGACCGCTTCCATCAGGTTCGCAACCGACTCTACCCACTTCTCTTCGCCGTTGAGCGCGCCGAGCGCCGAGCCCTGCACCACCGGGATGTTGTCCCCGTCGTACTCGTACTTCGTCAGAAGCTCACGAACCTCCATCTCGACCAACTCGAGAAGGTCCGGGTCGTCGACCGCGTCGCACTTGTTCATGAACACCACCATCGTCGGAACACCGACCTGGCGCGCCAGAAGCACGTGCTCTTTGGTCTGCGGCATCGGTCCATCGACCCCGCTCACCACCAGGATCGCGCCGTCCATCTGCGCCGCGCCCGTGATCATGTTCTTGACGTAGTCGGCGTGGCCCGGGCAATCGACGTGGGCGTAGTGACGGTTCCCCGTCTGGTACTCCACGTGGCTCGTCGCGATCGTCACCGTCTTGGTGTCGTCGCGCTCGGTGCCGCCCTTGGCGATGTCTTTGTAGCTCTTGACCTCGCCGCCGTGCTTGTCGCTCATCACTTTCATGATCGCCGCCGTCAGCGTCGTCTTGCCGTGGTCGATGTGACCAATCGTGCCTACGTTCATGTGTGGTTTGTCTCGGACAAACTTTTCTTTAGCCATCGTTCGTTTCCTACTTCGTCGTTCTTCTGAGTGAGGTTGCCTGAACCTACAAAACCTTTGGAGCCCAGGATGAGACTTGAACTCACGACCTCCCCCTTACCAAGGGGGTGCTCTACCACTGAGCTACCTGGGCATAGTCCGAATTGTCTGAGCGGGCGACCGGGCTCGAACCGGCGACATTCAGTTTGGAAAACTGAGGCTCTACCAACTGAGCTACACCCGCATGAGTCGTTCGTTCATCTCCTGGTGGAGGGTGGTGGGTTCGAACCACCGTAGGCATAAGCCGGCAGATTTACAGTCTGCTCCCTTTGACCGCTCGGGCAACCCTCCATGGTCATTCAGTTTTTCAAGTAGAGCTGGCGATGAGACTTGAACTCATAACCGCCGGTTTACAAAACCGGTGCTCTACCAATTGAGCTACGCCAGCATGACGGCGGCGGCTGTACTACGTTCCGACCCCCTGGAAGTCAAGGTAATCAGGGTCAATCGCCGGACGATGGCGGCACGCAGGCCTTTCCTTCGAGGTGTTCGTCCACGAACTCGATGTTCGCGGAGCAATTGGACTCGTTGTCAGCGGAACGGTTCCTGTTGCACTCTTCTTTGCCCCCCTCGGTACAGACCAGGTAGCAGTAGTTGGTACCGTTATCGTTGGTGACGCAGGCCGAGCCCTGAGGGCAATCCACGTCGCCCGTGCAGTCCTCGATGCCGCAGTAGCCCCCAGTGAACTCCGTCAGGCATACGAGCGTGATTTGCTCATCCGCCGACTCACATTGCCCGTCGTCCGTGCATTGGGCACCCACACCGATGCGGTCGGCCTCCGTGCCTTCGTCCCCGCAACCCGCAGCAACCCCCGCCACCATCACACAAGCCATCACATACATTAACCTACACATAACCACCCCTAACCTTTCGTTCTAGCCACCCGCGGTCTCGATCCGATTCCGCCCGTTGGCCTTCGCGGCATACATTGCACGATCGGAGGCCTTGAGCAGCTCGTCGAGGTCCTCGCCATGGTCGGGAAACGCCGCAACCCCGACGCTGGCCGTGACCGAGAGGTACGGCGCATCGGGAATCTTCATCTTCTCGACCGCGGCGCGGCAGCGCTCGGCGGCGCTCATCGCCGGCTTCAAGTCCGCGCCGGGAAGAAGAACGACGAACTCCTCCCCGCCGAAGCGTCCGACGATGTCGCCTGCGCGCAAGGTGGACTGCATGGCGTGGGTCGTCTGCTTGAGCACCAAATCGCCGCGCGCGTGGCCATGCGCATCGTTGATCCGCTTGAAGTGGTCGAGGTCGAGCATCAGGACGCCCAACGGTTTGGCATCGCCGCGGGCCTTGAGGAGCGCACGCTGCATGACCGCCATCGCGAAACCACGCGTGTAGGCACCGGTCAGCGAGTCAAACTG
>PVMK01121182.1_pt1 | contig 54887 bp, 45 predicted proteins | sample 1853481 | NCBI WGS metagenome assembly PVMK01 (sample SAMN08533507, study PRJNA380276) | Marine sediment metagenome, whole genome shotgun sequencing project.
AAAAATATGGAATTGATGGATAGAAGAATAAGTATTTTAATATTATTTTTAGTTGTTATTGGAATAATTAATGGTGAATATTTAAGACCTCACTATGGAAATCTAAAATATTTCAATATAATAATCGGCTCTTTACCCAATTTTGTTGGGGCGTTTGTGTTTTCCCTTTTCTTATCAAGTCAATTATCTAAACTATACATAAAAAAAAGAAGAATATTGACATATATAATATCTTTCCTAGTTTTTATTTTATTAACAATTGAAGAGTACCACCCCTTTTTTACGGCAACCAAAACGTTTGACACTTTTGATATTATTGCCAGTGGGTTAGGTATTTTCTGCACAATAGTTATATTGGAATTAAGTCTTAAGAAAATAGATGTGAGTAAACCTAAATAATTTTTTCATCAAAACAGATTGATATACTTTTCCACTATATTAATTTTTGGACTATACTATGGTTATATTACAATTTTGTAGTAATTTATTATAGAAAAGAAAGTTTAAGTATTCATTTCTGTAGGTGGTGCTCATGCAATAATAAATTTAGTTACATTTTTAACTTACTAAATACTAATTCTTCCCAAAAATGTTACAACTTTTAAAATTTTTACATTAGATTTTTTTTTGACATAATCATAGTACATCAATCCTCTCCTGCAACTCCTCCCATTCTTGCATTAGGTCAGTCACCTTATCCTTTTTAGCCTGATAGTTGGTAAAAAAATCCTTATCGGCAGTCACTTGGTCAAAATTTTCCAGAATGTCTGCATCATGATTAATAACCTCCTTTTCCAATCTGGATATTTCAGCTTCAATTTTAGAAAGCTTATTTTGAAGTTGCTTTTTTACCTTAGCATCCTTAAAGTCCTTCTTGCCGTTCGAAATTCTTTTCTTGTTTTCTGTAATCATTTTTGTGCGTTTTTCAACTTCCCGCATATTATCGAGGTTGTGCTTCTCTAAAAAATAATTAATATCTCCTAAGTACTCTTTTATCTTTTCGTCCTTAAATTCATACACTTTTTCAGTCAAACCTTGTAAAAAGTCCCTATCATGAGATACCAAGATCAGGGTGCCCTCAAATTTATTCAAAGCATTTTTTAGTACATTCTTAGAAGCAATATCCAAATGATTGGTAGGTTCATCCATAATTAAAACATTGAAAGGAGATAATAACATTTTACACAAAGCCAACCTATTTCTCTCTCCTCCGGATAATACTTTTACCTTTTTCTCCACATCGTCTCCCCGAAATAAAAAAGCACCCAGCATATCTCTCACTTTAATTCTGTTGCCATCGCTGGCAGCATCTTCCATTGTTTGCAATGCTGTAATCTCCCCATTTAAATATTCCGATTGATTTTGAGCGAAATACCCTATTTGCACATTATGTCCGAGTTTCAAATGACCATCAAAATCAATTTCATTTACCATAATTTTGGCTAAAGTAGATTTGCCTTGCCCATTTTGACCTACAAAGGCAATCCTGGAATTCCTGTCTATGAGTAGATCTATATTTTTCAATACTTGATTGTCGCCATAGTTTTTGGAGATGTTTTCTGCCTCAAAAATAATTTTACCGGGCACTATAGAAATAGGGAATCTTACATTCATAACCGCATTATCCTCAACATCAACCTCTATGCGCTCTACTTTATCCAACTTCTTAATTAAAGATTGGGCCATGGAAGCTTTATTAGCCTTAGCCCTAAATTTATTTATCAGTTGTTCTGTACGCTTTATCTCTTTATCTTGATTTTTCTGTGCTTGTAATTGCTTTTCTTTTATTTCATTCCTAAGTAACAAATACTGGCTATATGGTTTTTTAAAATCGTAAATTTTTCCCAAGGATATTTCAATCGTACGATTGGTTACATTATCTAAAAACATCTTATCATGCGATACCATCATGATAGCCCCACTGAAATTCTTTAAGAAATTTTCAAACCAGATAATGGATTCTATATCCAAATGGTTTGTTGGCTCATCTAATAATAAAATATCATTATTTTGAAGCAAGAGCTTTGCCAGCTCAATACGCATACGCCAACCACCGGAAAATGTATTTGTCGGCATATTAAAATCGGCTTGCTGAAATCCCAATCCTTGTAGTATCTTTTCGGTTTCGCCTTGGTAATTATATCCCCCAATCAATTCATAACGATGGGATAGATCATCTAAATCATGCATAAGATCATGATAATAATCGCTTTCATAATCTGTTCTCTCTGCAAGTTCCAAATTTACCTTATCTAATTTCTGTTCAATACTTTTAATTTCTTTAAACGCTTCATAGGCTTCATCCAACACAGTTCTTCCTTCTTCAAAATCAATATCTTGCTTTAAGTATCCTATGCTAATTTCTTTTTCAAAAGCTAAAGTTCCTGAACTGTATTCCTGTTCTCCTGCAATGATTTTTAAGAGAGTTGATTTACCTGCTCCGTTTTTTCCAACCAAACCAATCCGATTACCGGCATTAAGTTTAAAAGTTATCTCGGAAAACAATTCTTCCCCTCCAAAGGTTACAGAAATATTATGTGCATTTAACATAGATTAAAATTTTATCTTTGCAAAAATATTATTTTTATTTATATTTTAAATGCTTAAAAAAGGAACAAAATTATTTAGTGTCATAAAAAATAAATGCCCGAGGTGTCATCAGGGAGATTTTTTCATAAGCTCAAACCCACTGGATTTCAAAGGCAATCTAAAAATTCATGAAAAATGTCCTAATTGCGGGTTAAAATATATGATCGAACCCTCGTTTTTTTACGGAGCTATGTATGTGTCTTATGCCTTGACCGTAGCAATTGCAGTTGCAACATTCATAATTTGTCAGCTACTTGATCTAAACCTAGTCTGGACCCTAGCAACTATAGTTACTGTTTTAATTCTAATGATTCCTTATTTGGTTCGAATATCCAGGCTAATTTACATCAATATGTTCGTAAGTTATCAAGGTGACAAGAAACCATAATTAGCATATAAACTTTTAAACTTCGGAGCGGAATTAGAAAATATGTCTATTGAAAACGTGAAATAGAAACTTCATTATCAAGAGAAACATGATGCTCCAAATACTGGTATAATTTAATCGCCATTAATGGCGCTATCATGACACCCCGTGTACCTAATCCATTTAAAATAGCCAATTGATCGTGTTTTGGATGGGCCCCTAATAATGGACGTCTATCAACTATTGCCGGTCTGATTCCTGCCAAATGATCAACTATTTCGTATTTACATTTGATAAATGAATTTAATTTTTTTTCTAGTTCTTGCATTCCTTCTGTAGTAGGTGTAGACGTTTTATCTTTCCAATTAAATGTTGCTCCAACTTTGTAATGATCATTACCCAAGGGCATAACAAACACCGCTGCTTTTATTAAATAATCAACCTTTAAATCCGGTGCATGGATCGTGATCAATTCTCCTTTGGCCTCTTTCATTGGAAGATAATTAAAATAAGGATTTTGCTTAATACCATAACCCTCACAAAAAACAATTTTTTTTGCCTTCACATCTTTATATTCAACACCTTTCTTTTTGAGAATAATTTGATTGTACAAAAATTTCTCTTCCCTAATAACTTTCTTATTTAACAACAATACCCTGTAATCATGAATTAAAGAATTTATGTTAATTCTTCCTGTTTTTTTTAACCTCCCATATCCAAATGGAGCATCAACAAATTTATTTTTATTCCTGATGATAGTAGAACTCATAAAATCCTTCAAAAGGATTTTATCGCATGCTTGAAACCAATTATTTTGTTCTTCCACACTTTTAAAAACTCTGTAAATATCAATCTTATGATCATAAGTATTATGTAACTTTTCTTCTAATCTTTCATAATAAGGAAGGGCTATTTTCAATTGTTCTTCGGCATTCCAAACAGGAGTAAATCGTTTTAGAATAACCGGATTATACATGCCTCCGGCAACGAGTGAAGAATTTTGAGATCGATCCTCATAAACTACAAACGACTTATTTTGTTTTGTCAATTCTTCAGCAAAGGCCATACCCGACAATCCTAAACCAACAATAATATAATCTACATTCATAAATCCAAAGATAATTCTTATTAGAGTTAAGGCATAAAAAAACTCCTACTTTTCAGTAGGAGTCTTTTCTATATCTGGAAATTTTAATAGTTCCACATGTCAAGTTCTCTATCTCTAATATCCTCTTTCAATTTATCAGATTCTAACACTTGAAAAAGTGAGTTTCCTTTGATGTATTCAGCTACATCACGGTTACCATAAATATTTTCTTCTCTATAAATTATGGCATTGAATCTTCTGGCATTTAGTAAATGATCAAAAGACAATGGATATGCCGAGTTTTTATGATTAAAAACCTTCATCGTATGAGTAGTATACCTTGCGCCTGGATACCAAACCCAAAATAACTCAACCAATTCATCATTACTGGTACTCTCGATAAAGTTAACATCCGGAGACATTGGAGCAACTCCTAAAAGTCTATATTTTAATTCTCCCTGTCTTTTATCGAAATACCAAACTCCCTTGATTCTAAATCCGGCGATATCACCGGCTGTAATATCTCTCTTGTCGATAAATTCATCCGTGATAACTTCTCCGGCATTTAACCTTTCAAAACCTGCATTAGACGTGTCTATTCTCGATAATCGAGATTGAATATCTTTCATCGTTAATTTATCCTCAAAATATGAATCATCATAAACATCGATTATATCTCCATTTTTAATTCCTCTCAATAAGGTATCATATAAAGACCTTCTATCCGAGCTTATATTACTCGTATCAACAGGATAATAATAAGGCATGTTAATTTTCTCGTTCATATCAACATACTCCCATACTACTTTCGACCAAAGGATATCTCTATCATCTATATATCCATATTCCAACGGCTCGTCATTATCTGCAGCTAATTGCTCTGGTGTTTTCATTCCTACTTGTTCCGGAATTTTTGCATTAAGCAAATTAGCTTGGGCATTTACATATCCTATGGAAAGTAATGCGAAAAGTGCTATATATAAACCTTTCAATTTCATAATAATTTATTGTTTAGTTTGTTATTTCAACGTTAACCGGACTAGCATTTTTTAAGTAATATCCCGAATTTCCTTGTAATTTTTGTTTTATATCAAAAACTATTACAACATCACCTCTTCTTGCTTTATTCAGTACTCTAATTGCTGCTGCGTCGAATTTATTTCCTTTAACAATTACTGTTGGCTGACCAGGAACCTTAACACTAAATCCTGATATTTTGATTGTTAAATCGAAAACAAAATCTGGTAAAAGTGAACTGATCGTTGCTTTTTGCAAAGTAGTTTTAGGCATTTTTATCATACCATATTCACCTCTGACAGCGGCAACCGGTGCAGGAATATCCTTAATTCTAAATATCTGTCCTGAAGTTACACTTTGACCGTCAGGCAAAATACCTGTAACATTAATTTTTACTTCTCTACCTTTACCTGGACTCATCATGTATCTACCTAATCCTTTAGCTTTTTTAAGACCTGGTGCATTTGCTTTAATTGCATTATCTGGAATTCCGGGCATTGAAATTGTTATAGGATTTTGTACACCTCTATAAACAACATTCATTTTATCTGCAGAAATTACTGCACTATTGGGTTTTGCAACCACTGCATACGAAGCTTTTATATCAAGTGTAACGGCTTTTCCATTTTCCATAAAGATGAACTCACCAACTAATTGATTCTCACCTACTTTTCCTGCAGGAAAGTCTAATATAGCTCCTCCACCTGAAAAGGTTGTGATTTCTTTTCCGTTAACGATTACCTTTGATGGCTTTAAAGAGGCATCATATCTACCTAATACTATTTTACCTTTAAAATTAGTTCCTTCTAGTGTAGCTGAATTTTCAGGTATTAATATTGGTTGATAATTTGTCATTGACACATCACTCTCCAATTGACCCTGGATCATTGTGCTTAACATTTCTGTTTCCGACGTTTTAATATCCGCCTGCATCTGAGTCAAATTTGTGACCGTTGTTATAAGAGGAAATCCTTCATAACGATTTCTTAACCATGGCTGTTTTCCTACTCCTACTAACTTTATATCTTCTGTATCAAACCTTGTATCCACATTAATGACTACGGTTGTATATTCCTTTTCTTTTAATGTATTCGAATACACAGATCGAAAAGAACCTATTCTATCTAGGAAAGCTTGACCATCTTCAGAGTTTTTATCCCCTTTAAAGAAATATGTATCTCCAACATCCGTACCATCCATAGTTTCATAGTTGGTCTTATCTTCTACGTTCTTTGTCAATTCTTCCTTCATGCTTTCAATGTAAGAATACATATCAGCTGATGCTATCTTTATTTTCTCCGCCTGATTATTTTTGCTTGCAAATTTATCAGGTTGTTCCGAAGCCTTAGTTGCCAAATTTGCATAAGTTGCATCAATTTTTTTAACTGCTACCTCATTTGAAGCATCCAGTTTTTCATTCATGAACCCAAATGCCGACAACACTTGCTTAGACATGTTCATTGCTAACATCGCAATGAATACCAAGTACATTAAATTAATCATTTTCTGTCTTGGTGATAATTTACCTCCTGCCATTCTAATTAGTTTTTAAGGGTTAATAATTGTATTAGTTAATTAACTAATTATGAATTAGATGACATTGCAGATAACATACCTCCATACACTCCATTTAATGAGGATAAGTTGGTAGCTAATGATTCCATCTGCTCTTTCAAGCGTTCTGCATGTTCAACTGATTCTTCGTTCAGGTCAGCCTGACGTTGTGCGCTATCCATTTGTACTCTATACAAACTGTTCAATGATTCCATTTGACTTGCAGCCACTGATAATTGCTCGCTATATCTTGTTGTAGCAGTTATCGAATCTGCCGCAGGTGCTATATTCTCAGCAGCTCCAGCAAAACTTTGAATGCTCTCAGCCAATCTGGACATTTTATCAGAATCAAGATTTGCCTCTAAAAGCATATCATCTAATTTTTGTGATAATAATCCTTCTGGATCAGCAGACCCATTTGCTTCGCCACCTGACAATTCAGGATAAACTTTCGCCCAATCCAGATCTTCATCTACATCTTCAAATGCTGATAGGAAAAATATAAATGCTTCCGTTACTAATCCAATTGTTAACATTACTCCACCTGTAAGAGGTCCTATACTAAAGTGTAAGATTTTGAATAATGCCCCAATTAATACTACTGATGCTCCAAGGCCATAAGCCATGTTCATTAACTTTTTCTTTTTAAGTGATTGTGCCATGATTTTTTTGGTTTTTATTATTAAATTTTATTATTTACTTTTCTTATAATATTTCTTATTTCATTTTTGTTCCCATGTAATCCTGAACGGTTCTGAATCCTATATAACTTCTCGCGGAGTCACCGTATTCGTAATCACGTGTCCCTACTTCCAAGAAGTATGCAACATCTTTCCAAGATCCACCTCTAATAACTTTGCGCTGATTTCTTGAATCAACTACATTAGGATTAATTGTAGATCCTAAATAATATGATGATGTGTTATATGCTGTATTTGTCCATTCCGAAACATTACCTGCCATATTATACAATCCATAATCGTTTGCATTATATGATTTTGCTTCTAGAGTATAAAGTGCTCCATCCACTGCATAATTTCCTCTCTCTGGTTTGAAATTTGCCAAGAAACATCCTCTATCTGTCGTTGTATACGGTCCACCCCATGGATATTTTGCGTATTCTAAACCTCCACGAGCTGCGTATTCCCATTCTGCCTCAGTTGGCAATCTAAAACTTGGTTCCTTACCACTGCTATTCTTTTTCCCAGCCAAATAACCGTTTCGTTTTTCAGTACGGAAATTACAAAATGCCTTTGCTTGATTCCAGGTCACACCAACCACAGGATATTCATCATAAGCTCTGTGCCAGAAATAATCTTGATGCATAGGATCATTATAGGAATAGTTAAAGTCCTTCACCCAAACCGCTGTATCAGGATATACTTGAACTACTGTTTTATTCAAAAAATCTCTTGTGCTACCATTTTTCTTAGCTGCATTTGCATTATCAAAATACAAATAAGTATACTTCAATTTACGAGTATCAATCTTTCTTTTTAATTGTAATGATTCATCTATTGGTAAGTACATACTATCCATTGCTTCTGCATAATATTCATCTGGGAATTCAGCAGTATTCCATACCAATTCAACATCCCAGTTTAAATAACGACCTTCCGTCGGCGAATTTATATCACCCAATGAACCGTAGTTATCCATCATATATTTGTAATAAGCATTATCAGTACTATCTTGTTCTTTAAACTTATACTTCAGAATACCACTAAGATCTCCCTTATCTTGTTCTATAGGCTCACCACCTCCAATACTGGCTTCTTCAGCAAGTATAGCCAATTTTGTTCTCACGATCGAGTCTCTCACTCTAAAAACAAACTCTCGATATTCACTATTGGTAATTTCAGTTTCATCCATATAATATGGCCTAACTGTTACTGTTCTGGAAGGTGCGGCAAAAGAACCGGCCACATCTTCATCCCCTTTACCCATAGTAAATGCACCACCAGGTATTAATACCATACCATATGGTTTTTCAGGAAAGAACTTTTTCTTAGATTTTACTCCTGTTAATTGTCCTTTATCTCCACCAGATTTACAACTGGTTAAAAACGCTACGGAAACAACTAAAAGTATTAGGGTTAACTTTTTCATAATTTTTACTTTTTCAAACAAAACACGGTAAATTGTAAATTAAATATTATTTTCTTGATTATTCTCTATCTTAATATACTTTCAAATACTGAAATTACAACACAAGAGTACTAATCTCGGTTTCCTAAGAACGCTAAAAAAACTCCTTTAGTGTATATTAATTTAATTTTCTAAATGTTTTTAGCCATCTTTCTGGATATATCTGGTTATTTGATGTCAAATAATCCTGATAGGTACATGGTATTAACGTAGATTTTTTTATTTTATTATGGAAGTAAGCAATCTCCATCCACCATCTTTCACTTTTATCACTCTTATAAAAGTTAATAGTATCATTTTCAATTAATACGATATATTTTTTATACCCATTTTTAGACTCAAACGGATATTCGTCAATTCTATAATTATAACCTTCAATAAAATACCAAATCATCTGTGCAATTAGATGCGCAGTTTGTTCTCTTTCATCCAACTTTCCGTTATACTCATAAATGCCAAATGATGAAACCTTTCTACTAATTCCAGCATACCTCGAAATTGCACATATTTGATCTCCATAAAATCCATTAGGTACCGCATTATTATTGCCTGGCGCATCACTTTTCCTAACAGCACCTATATCGATACTCACAATATCCGCATCTCTAAAAATTGGTTCCACAATTGTTATATCATTGATTACTTCTCCTAATCTGTAAGAATCAAAGTGCAGCTTTTCTACTAAATTAATTTCTTCCTGAGAATTAAAGAATGTTTGAAAACCTATATTGCTATAATTAAATAGATTATTAGGCTGCTCCATAACAATCTTATACAAATAATTTTGTGAAGTTGTATTCTCCTCAAATTCTCCTATATCAAATTTATTATCGACAACAGCAAGATTCACCGTTTGTTCAAGACTATCGTAAGCTCTGTAATTTGCTATTGTTAGATCCTGACCTCCACCAATAATTATTGGGGTTATTTTATTCTTTATTAATTCGGTAATTATTTCCTTTACTATAAAATAGGTGTCGATTACCACATTTCCTTGTGGCACATTACCAAGGTCTACAATATTAGTATGCCAGTTTCCCGGAAACATTTGGTACAAGTACTTGCGGATAATTGCTAAATTTTTTCCTGTTCCAATATTATCAACCGCATTTCTACCTTCTAATATTCCTAAAATAGCAATTTGAGCATTCTCAATTTCTGGTATCCCATTTTGTTTTGTATGTATAGATATACTTTTCCCAAAAGATAAATCTGTAAGTAATGCTGTATGTGCAAACGCGAGGTCTTCAACCGGTAATAGAAGCTCCAAAGCCATAAATAAGTAATCCCTTTTATTTTATTGTGCAAGATAACACTTCAAAATCACATTTTATTTTTTTTCTGATGTTTTTCGCTTCTTCTTCTTAGGTGCATTCTTAGAAAGAATATCTTGAACATCCTCTAGTGACAAAGATGGTGCATCCACAGATTTTGGGATTTCAATTTTAATCTTACCCTTTATTATATTGTGTCGTCCCCACCTGGCTTTCTCAACCCTAATTCCTTCTTTTTCCCAATTATGAACAACCTTATCAATTTCTTTTTGTTTTTTGGTTTCTATCAACTCTGCAATATCATCTTGACTTAAATTATCAAAATCATACTTCTTATTCACATTGATAAACACTCCATTCCATTTAATAAAAGGACCAAATCTACCAACACCTTTTTGCACCGGAAGACCTTCATAGTGTGCAATCGGAGCATCCGCCTTTCTTTTAGCCTCGATCAACTCAATGGCATCATCCAAAGAAACCGTCATAGGATTTCCTCCTTTTGGTAAGGAAACAAACATTTTATCAAATCTTACATAGGGCCCAAATCTACCATTTGCCACTACAACTTCAATATTTTCATATTCTCCTAAAGTTTTTGGTAACTGAAAAAGATCCAAAGCTTCTTCAAAACTAATATTCCCCAAAGTTTGTTCGCCTTGTAAACTTGCAAACTTAGGTTTTTCTTCATCTGTTGCCTCACCTATCTGCACCATCGCTCCAAATCTACCTAATCTGGCATAGACATTCTTTCCGGAATCAGGATCAATTCCTAACAAACGCTCTCCTTTTGCCCGTTCTGCATTATTGGCAACATCTTCAACTTTTGAATGAAAATCAGTATAAAACGTCTTTATCATTTCAGTCCAGTTCCCTTTACCATCTGCTATATCATCAAATTCTTTTTCAACATTTGCTGTAAAACCGAAATCTAAAATGTTAGAAAAATTCTCCACCAAAAAATCATTTACAATTTTACCAATATCAGTAGGTACCAATTTTCCTTTATCCGTTCCGACTTTTTCAACCAATTTCTGAGAGATAACCTTATTGTCTTTAAGTTTTAATTGAGTATAATCTCTGTCTTTTCCTTCAATCGCTCCTTTCTCAACATACTCCCTTCTCTGAATTGTGGATATTGTCGGAGCATAAGTAGATGGTCGTCCAATTCCCAGTTCTTCTAACTGCTTCACTAAAGATGCCTCAGTATATCTATAGGGTGGTTTGGTATAACGCTCGGTGGCCGTGATAAAACTATTATGTAAAATTTCATTTACAATTAATTCTGGCAGCATTCCTTCTTGTTCATCATCCTCAAAATCTGTACCTTCTAAATATACCTTTAAAAAACCTTCAAATTTTATTACTTCTCCGTTAGCGGTGAAGAGTTTATTGTTTTTATCATTTTTTATTTTAACATTAGTTCTTTCTAACTGTGCATCACTCATTTGCGACGCCAATGTTCTTTTCCAAATTAAATTATATAACCTATCTTGATCATAGTTCACAGATACCGACTGCGTACTCATATTGGTAGGTCGGATAGCTTCATGTGCCTCTTGGGCCCCTTTAGCTTTATTAACAAATTTTCTGGGAAGACTAAAGTTATTTCCATAAAGTGATGTTACTTCCTTTTGGGCTGCCGTCATTGCATCATCTGATAAATTAACGCTATCAGTTCTCATATAGGTAATTAAACCTGCTTCATATAATCTTTGTGCCACAACCATTGTTTTAGCAACAGGAAACGATAATTTACGTGATGCTTCTTGTTGTAAGGTTGAAGTAGTAAACGGTGCAGCAGGAGATTTTTTTGCTGGTTTGGTAATTAAATCATCAACCTTGAATTCTGCAGAGATACATGAATTTAAAAAAGTTTCAGCTTCTTCCATGGCTACAAGGTTCTTTGGTAATTTGGCTTTGAATGTCTTGCCTTTAGAATTAATAAATTCAGCAATAACCCTATACGATCCTTTTGGATTAAAGTTTTCAATCTCCCTCTCTCGTTCTACAATTAATCGTACTGCCACCGATTGTACCCTACCGGCAGATAAGCCCCCTTTTACTTTACGCCATAAGACGGGTGATAATTCATAGCCAACCAATCGATCTAATACCCTCCTAGCTTGTTGGGCGTTCACTAAATTATAATTGATACTTCTTGGATTTTCAACAGCATTTAAGATAGCTTTCTTTGTTATTTCATGGAAAACAATTCTCTTTGTATTATTCTCATTCAGTTTTAACTGCTCAAACAAATGCCACGCTATAGCTTCTCCTTCTCGATCCTCATCACTTGCCAACCAAACTGTGTCTGCCTTTTTTGCTAAAGACTTTAACTTTTTAACAATGGCTTTTTTATCCGGTGACACACTATAGTTAGGCTTAAAATCACTATCTACATTTACTCCTAATTCTTTCGAAGGCAAGTCGGCAATATGACCAAAACTTGATTCCACTACAAAATCTTTTCCTAAAAACTTCTCAATCGTTTTAGCCTTTGCAGGGGACTCCACTATCACTAAATTTTTTGACATATTCTATATTTTATTTTGAAAACTACTACAAATTATGGCTTTAAATAATTTGCAATTTTATCATTTTCGATTTTGCAAAAGTATGTAGAATTTTTTAATTTCAAATTTTTACACCTAATATTTGCCGGAATTAACAATTATCTCGTCTCATTAACAAGGTATATTTTTATGTCAAAATGTCATAAAAATGATTTTAGATTGTATCTTTGCAAACCAAATATTATTTATGGCGAGTGAGAATATTATAGAAGAAAAGAAACAAGGACAGGCTTTAGTGACTGGAAAAATAAATGGTAATAATAAAAAACTATTTATAGAGAGTTATGGCTGTCAAATGAATTTAAATGATAGTGAAATTGTAGCATCTATATTGTCCAGTGAAGGATATAATACAACACCTCATCTTGAAGATGCAGATCTAGTTTTGGTAAATACCTGCTCTATTCGTGAGAAAGCAGAACAAACGATTCGAAAAAGGTTGCAAAAATATAATAGAGTCAGAAGGATCAATCCCAATATGAAAATTGGGGTGATGGGTTGTATGGCTGAGCGATTAAAAAAGAATTTTTTGGAGGAAGAAAAAATGGTGGATCTGGTTGTTGGTCCGGACGCCTATAGATCGTTACCAGAACTAATCGCAGAAGTTGAAGATGGAAGAGAGGCCATTAATGTGATCTTATCTAAGGAAGAAACCTATGGCGACGTTTCTCCGGTACGGTTAAATTCCAACGGTGTTTCTGCATTTATTTCAATCACGAGAGGATGTGACAATATGTGCACATTTTGTGTTGTTCCTTTCACGAGAGGAAGGGAGCGCAGCAGGGATCCTCAAAGTATAATTCAAGAAGCTCAAGATCTTTGGGACAATGGCTATAAAGAAATTACTCTTTTAGGTCAAAACGTTGATTCCTATTTATGGTATGGAGGCGGACTTAAAAAAGATTTGAACAAAGCATCTGAAATTGCACAAGCTACGGCAGTAAATTTTTCTAATTTACTGGAGATGGTTGCCTTATCCTTACCTAAGATTCGTATTCGATTTTCAACTTCCAATCCTCAGGACATGAGCATTGACGTTTTGCATACAATGGCCAAATATGATAATATTTGTAAATACATTCATCTTCCGGTACAATCGGGCAGTACCAGAATACTGAATAAAATGAATCGCCAACATACACGTGAAGAATATATAGATTTAATAGATAATATCAGAAAAATTATTTCTGATTGCGCTATCTCACAAGATATGATAACAGGGTTTTGCGGGGAGACGGAAGATGACCATTTGGAAACATTATCTCTTATGAAATATGTGCAATACGATTTTGGTTTTATGTTTGCATATTCTGAGAGACCAGGAACTTTAGCCGCAAAAAAAATGGAAGATGATATTCCCTTAGAAATAAAAAAGAGAAGATTATCGGAAATAATCAACTTGCAACAAAAACATGGATTGCATCGTATGCAGCAGTTTGTTGGAGGAACTGTTGAGATTTTAATAGAGGGTAACTCAAAAAAATCTAACGCGCATTGGATGGGGAGAAATTCACAAAATGCAGTAGCGGTATTTTCTAAAGGTGATGAAAAGGTTGGTGACATAGTTTCTGTAAGGATTGATGATTGCACTTCAGCAACTTTACTCGGAACAAAAATTTAAACCAGGGAATCCTGTGAATGATCTAAGCGAAAACATTAATATCAATTCGTCAGAACTATTTAGGGATTGAAATACTTATAACTTTAAACATTAAACTTTATACTTTTAATTTTGGATTCATTACAAGCAATAAAACAACGATTTGGAATTATTGGGAATAATACGCAGTTAAATTTAGCTCTTGAAAAAGCTATTAGAGTTGCCCCTACTGATATTTCTGTACTGGTTTCCGGTGAGAGCGGTGTAGGTAAAGAGGTAGTTCCAAAAATTATACATAGTTTGTCCCATCGTAAACACGCTAAATATATTGCGGTTAATTGTGGAGCAATACCAGAAGGAACAATAGACAGTGAACTGTTTGGACATGAAAAAGGTTCCTTTACCGGAGCAATTCAAAATCGTAGCGGGTATTTCGAGGTAGCAGACGGAGGTACTATTTTTCTGGATGAAATTGGCGAGCTTCCTCTAACAACACAAGTCAGATTGCTTCGAGTTTTAGAAAATGGCGAATTTTTGAAGGTTGGTTCTTCTAAAGTACAAAAAACCGATGTACGCATAGTTGCAGCTACCAACATGACAATGTCAGATGCAATCCAAAAAGGAAAATTCAGGGAAGATCTGTACTATAGATTGAGTACGGTGGAAATACATTTACCTCCACTTAGAAACAGAGATGGTGATATACATTTATTATTTAGAAAATTTGCTTCGGATTTTGCTCAAAAATATAAAATGCCAACAATCCGATTAGATGACGCAGCCGTTAACACATTGCTTGGTTATTCATGGCCTGGTAATATTAGACAGTTAAGAAATTTAACCGAACAAATATCTGTAATAGAAAAAAATAGAACGATAAGTGATCGTCTACTAAAATCTTATCTCCCGGACCACAGTAAAAATTTACCTGCTATTGTTTCTGACAATATCTCAAATACCGATTTTGCTAATGAGCGTGAGATACTGTATAAAATTTTGTTCGATATGCGTAATGATATTACCGATCTAAAGAAATTAACTCAGGAGTTAATAGAAAGTGAAGATGCTGGTGGGAAAGGACAAAACACGAAAGTCATGATTGATAAAATTTATGGCAAAGAAGATAAAACGGAAAATATTAACAATACCTTAGAATTTATACCTAAACCCAAAACCGAAATATTTCAGGGAGATTCCAGCTTAGATAATTTTGATGATGCTGAAACGGTAGAAGAAACTATTTCCTTACAAGAGAAGGAGTTTGAAATGATCAAACAATCACTTGAAAGAAACAAAGGCAAAAGAAAGTTGGCCGCAAAAGAGCTTGGTATTTCAGAACGAACATTGTACCGAAAGATTAAACAATATGATTTGTAACAATCTAACATTGTTTCTTTACAAATAATTATCTTAATTTGCAGTAATGAAACGAGCAGGTTAATAATTTTTCCGATCCTTCAATTGTTGTTTGGAGGAAAACAATTGACCTATAGAATACCTGCCTCTGGCATGGCAGGTGTGTTGCAAGAAGAAAAGTAAAAATAAAGACAAATGAAACGAACATGAATAAATTTAATCAATTATTTAACGAAAGGATATGATTACCCCGAGTACTATGGGTTCTCAAACCTGCCTGCCGGCAGGCAGGTTTTTAATTAACTTATTTATAAATAATTACAAAAATTCAATCAAGTGGAAAAAATAAAATGGCTGGTAATAATATTTTCAATCTTCGTAATACAAGGATGTGGAGTATACTCTTTTACCGGAGGCAGTACAGGTGATGCTGAAACCATTCAAATAGATTTTTTTCCAAATAATGCGCGTCTGGTGGAACCTTCATTAAGTCAAAAGTTTACGTTGGCACTACAGGATCTTTTTTTAAGACAGACAAATCTAAATTTAACCAACGCAGGTGGTGATTTACATTTTGAAGGTGAAATAACAGAATACAGAATTGTACCAATTGCAGCTACTGCAGAACAAACAGCTGCGCAAAGTAGACTCACAATAAGGGTCAGAGTTCGTTTTTTCAATAGGTTGAAGGAAGAAGATAATTTTGAACAAACTTTTTCATTTTATAGTGATTATGACGCGAATGTACAGCTGATAGGAGCTGTTCTGGATACTGCCTATGAAGAAATTTTCGAAAGAATAACACAGGATATTTTTAATGCGGCTGTTGCTAAATGGTAAATTAGAAGAAATATAAATGAATATAATTGAATTTGGAAACTTTTTAAGTCATCCACAAAATATTAAGGAGCGGCAGACATCTGATCTAGAAGGTATTTTGGCTGATTTTCCATATTTTCAGGCAGCTCACTTTTTATATCTTAATGGATTAAAAAATCAAAATAGCTTTAAATACAATAATGAGTTAAAAATTACTGCCGCCTATACTACGGACAGATCTGTAATGTTTGATTATATTACTTCAAGTGATTTTAACAATAGATTACAAACTGAGACATTATCATTGAGCAAAGTCTCTTCCGTCGATGATATTAGCTTTACAGAAATTAAAGACGGACAAATAGAGAGAAAGTCTGTTAAGATGATGGAACTATCGGATTCTTCGATTACTTTACCGATTGGCAGACCCCTAAAGTTTGATGTTGAAGAAAACCATTCTTTTAATGAATGGCTTCAAATAACATCAATTAACCCCATACTAAGAGATGATAATAAACCAGACAAGGTAGAAACCAATGTAAACCTTAAGAAACAATCAGTTTCTTCTGGGACTAATTTTGAACTCATTGAAAAATTTATTGCTTCAAATCCCAAAATAAAACCTGATAAATCTTTTACTTTTAGTAATCAAGAATTTGAGAGTAGCACTGACAGTGATAATTTAATGACTGAAACATTGGCACATGTTTATTTAGAGCAAAAAAAGTATGATAAAGCAATAACAGCTTTTACCGTTTTAAGTTTGAAATATCCGGAAAAAAATAGTTTCTTTGCAAACCAAATTGAAGCAATAAAACAATTACAAGAAAAATAAGCTAGATTATGTCGTACTTTTTATTTTTAATACTAATTTTAATCGTATCATTATTACTAATATTGGTTGTAATGGTTCAAAATCCTAAAGGTGGCGGATTGTCGTCTTCCTTTGGTGGAGGCGGAACACAAAGTTTAGGTGGCGTACAAAGTACCACCAACTTTTTAGACAGGAGCACTTGGACATTAGCAATGGTGTTATTTGCACTAATTCTATTATCCAATTTCTCAATACCCAGAGGTAATGCAGTTGATTTAAAATCGGCTACAGAATCCATAGTAAATGAAAGGGAAACTTTCGATGAACCAGCTACTTTGGATACATCCATTGATAACGATTCACAAATTAATTTTATTTTTAACTCTTATATGAATGCCAACGTAAATGACACGTTGGCATTTTTTTTTGCTATTTGTCAGTTTTTTAATAATGGCAAAATTATTGCTCAGGATTAATCAAATTATTAAATAACTTAAAATATTTTTAGAATGACTAAATTAAGTATAAAACCTCTTTCAGATAGAGTTGTTATTGAAGCTTTGGAAGCAGAAACAAAAACTGCATCCGGTTTATATATTCCTGATTCAGCTAAAGAAAAACCTCAGCAAGGTACTGTTGTGGCCGTTGGAAAAGGAACAAAAGACGAACCAATGACCGTAAAAGTTGGTGACACCGTTTTGTATGGCAAATATGCTGGTACCGAATTAAAATTAGATGGTAATGACTATCTGATCATGAGAGAAAGTGATATTTTCGCAATTCTTTAAATCTACTAACAAATCTAAAAAATAATAAAATGGCAAAAGATATAATTTTTGATATAGAATCGCGTGATGGATTAAAGCGTGGTGTTGATGCTTTGGCGAATGCAGTTAAAGTAACTTTAGGCCCTAAGGGCAGAAACGTGGTAATAGGAAAACCTTTTGGCGGACCACAGATTACTAAAGATGGTGTAACTGTTGCAAAAGAAATTGAACTTGAAGATCCCTTAGAAAACATGGGCGCTCAAATGGTAAAAGAAGTTGCTTCTAAAACTAATGATCTGGCTGGTGATGGTACAACAACTGCTACTGTTCTTGCACAAGCTATTGTAAAAGAAGGATTAAAAAATGTTGCAGCAGGTGCAAATCCACTAGACCTTAAACATGGCATAGATAAAGCTGTTGAAACTGTGGTCGTAGAATTACAACAACAATCGCAAGTAGTTGGAAGTAAACTTGACAAGATCAAACAAGTTGCTTCTATCTCAGCAAATAACGACGAATCCATCGGGGATTTAATTGCTGAAGCTTTTGATAAAGTTGGTAAGGAAGGAGTGATTACAGTAGAGGAAGCAAAAGGTACAGATACTCATGTTGACATTGTTGAAGGAATGCAATTTGACAGAGGATATCTATCCCCTTATTTTGTTACGGATTCTGAGAAAATGAATGCGGAGTTAGAAACTCCTTATATTTTATTGTACGATAAAAAAATATCTACGATGAAAGATTTGCTACCTGTTCTTGAGCCTTTGGCACAAACGGGAAAACCCTTGTTGATTATTGCAGAAGATATTGACGGAGAAGCATTGGCTACTTTGGTAGTGAATAAATTAAGAGGATCATTAAAAATAGCTGCGGTTAAAGCTCCTGGATTTGGTGATAGAAGAAAAGCAATGTTGGAAGATATCGCCATTTTAACTGGTGGTACGGTTGTGGCAGAGGAAAGAGGGTTCACTCTTGAAAATACCACCATGGAAATGTTAGGAACTGCCGAAAGGGTATCTATAGACAAAGACAACACAATTATTGTTAATGGTGCCGGAGAAGGTGACAATATAAAAGGTAGAGTAAATCAAATTAAATCTCAAATTGAGACCACTACTTCTGATTATGACAAAGAGAAATTACAGGAACGTTTGGCTAAATTAGCTGGTGGTGTTGCTGTATTATACATTGGTGCCGCCAGTGAGGTTGAAATGAAAGAAAAAAAGGATCGAGTTGAAGATGCTTTACACGCAACCAGAGCGGCAGTAGAAGAAGGAATAATCGCTGGGGGAGGAGTTGCTTTAGTAAGAGCGATTGATAAATTGACCAAAATAGCCACCATCAACCAAGACGAAGAAACTGGTGTTAAAATTATCGCAAGAGCAATAGAAGAGCCTTTACGTCAGATAGTTGAAAATTCCGGAAATGAAGGTTCAGTTGTTGTATCCAAAGTATTGGAAGGTAAAAAAGATTTTGGTTTCAATGCAAAAACTGATGAGTATGTGAATATGTTCGAAGCTGGAATCATCGATCCAACAAAAGTTGTTAGGGTAGCGTTAGAAAATGCTGCTTCTGTGGCAGGTATGATCTTAACTACAGAATGTGCTCTAGTAGACATTAAAGAAGATGCTCCTGCAGCTGGAATGCCTCCAATGGGTGGTGGAATGCCAGGGATGATGTAAACCTGAATATTTACAGTGAGATAATTCAAAGATATGTCAGAAGACTTGATTTGAATACAAATTTTATAAACCGTTTCAAAAATTAATTTTGAAACGGTTTTTTATATGAAGTATTTATCTAGCTTTTTTATAAATAAAAATTAGGTTTATGGGAAAATTAATTTTGAAATGATTCGTCAATAAGTGAAAATAAATTGGTAATATTACACCTATCTGATTTTGGTTTTATAACTTGAATACAGGGCTAAAAAAGGATTAACAAATCGTGTTAAATTAGATTTTATAAAAATTGAAAAAGATAAAACTAACAAGAAGCAGAATTGTTATAAATAGTGTGCTTTTTATAATATTTACAATGTTGCTCTTGTGCAATTAAATGATCCCGACCCAATTCATTGGGTTACTTTATATGGAATAGTGGCTTTGGTATCTTTAGTTTCCAATTTCAGAAAAATTCCGAGATCAGTAATTTATTTACTTTCCTTAATTTTACTGGTGTATGCAGGTTTTCATTATAACTATTTTACAGACTATTTACAAATTGAGGATAAAAACGAACTTTTTGGTAAAATGGTTTACGAAAAACCTTATCTCGAAGGAACCAGAGAATTTTTAGGATTGATCATGGCTGCCGCAGCTCTGTTATTTCAGTTGACAAAAACGAGTTAATCAATCGTATTATCAGAATCTTAGAATACATAAATTATTATACTAATAATGAGTACAGTACAAAATCAAGAGCAATTTATAAAACTTGTACAGGCTAAATTTTCTGATAATGAACTCGAATGGCTTGAACAAAAAACTGCCATTTTATCTAATCCTGAAAATATTGAGAAATTTCCATTGTTCTTTAGTCTTACTTCTCGATTTATTTCCAAGGATATTCCAAAATGGGAATTGAAAGAACTAAATGAGATGGAACAGGTATATCCGGGATTTAGTAAAAGTTCATGGACTAAACAACATATGGTTAGGGTGATCTTAATGATTACATTGGATGTTTCAACAAATAAACGAATACTAGAATCATTTTTTGAAGTATCAGAAATGCAGGAGTTAATTGCTTTTTTCAAAGGATTATACCTCTTAGAAAATGCGGAAGAATTTACCGAAATTGTAGAGGAAGGAATTAGAACCAATATGGTAAATGTATTCGATTCATTTTCTTCCGGTAATCCATTTCCATTAAGCTATCTTGAAGAATGGGCATGGAATCAACTGGTTTTAAAAGCATTATTCCTGGAACGGCCATTATACACTATTCAAAATATTGATGAAGGAAAAAATAAGAACTTAGCAGATATGCTTCAGGATTATGTAAAGGAGCGATGGTCAGCAGACAGACCTGTATCTCCTGAGATCTGGAGGATGATCGAAGGATACCTCCGCCAAGATATAAAAATGTTATTGTTAGAAAGAGAATTTAAAGAAACTGAAAAACAGGTTATTGATCACCTACTTAGTAATAATAATGATGAAAATGACGATTTTTGGGATACAATTGGGAAACTAATCTAATAAAAAATAAAACTATGTATTATATAGATCCGCATATACATATGGTCTCCAGAACCACAAACGATTATGAAGCAATGAGAGCAGCAGGAATTGTTGCTGTAATTGAACCCGCCTTTTGGTTGGGACAGGCACGCACAAATGTTGGTTCTTTTAAAGATTATTTTAGCTCTCTGGTAGGTTGGGAAAGGTTCAGGGCATCTCAGTTTGGCATAAAGCATTATTGTACCATAGGGTTGAATTCTAAAGAAGCTAATAACGAACCGCTTGCAGAACAGGTTATGGAAATATTGCCTCAATTTTTAGCCAAGGAGGGAGTTGTGGCGGTTGGAGAAATTGGTTATGATGATCAATCCGATACTGAAGATAAGTATTTTAGATTACAGCTAGAATTGGCCAAAGATTTTGATCTACCTGTAATGGTTCACACACCACATCGGGATAAGAAGAATGGTACAAATCGAAGTATGGATGTTATTGAAGAACATGGAATTACCCCCCATATGGTGGTTATAGATCATAACAATGAAGAAACTGTTAAAGCTGTTTTAGATAGAGGTTATTGGGCGGGATTTACCATTTACCCAAAAACAAAAATGAGTAAAGAAAGGATGGTAGCCATTGTAAAAAAATATGGTTCGGAAAGAATTATTGTTGACAGTTCTGCCGATTGGGGTGTAAGTGATCCATTATCCGTTCCAAAAACAGCCGTACTTATGGAAAAAGAAGGAATTTCAAAGAAAGATATACATCTAACATGCTATCAAAATGCTCTATCCGTATACGGGCAAAGTGGGCAATTCAATGAAAGCGACTGGAAACAGGATATTCATATAAATCAGGCTGATCTACACGAAGGTAATACTATTCTGAGGGGTCAAAATCCGGAACAAAAAGATTTTAAATACAAAATTTAGAACCTAAGTATGAAATGGTTATCAGCCCTCCAACTGATTCGCCCTGCAAATATAGTTACAGCTATTTCTGATATTCTTGCCGGCATAGCTATTGCAGGCTTCCTTATTCCCGAAATATGGAACCAACAATTAGTAATTCAAATTTTATTGTTAATTATTGCTACCATAGGGTTGTATGGAGGAGGTATTGTTTTTAACGATATTTTTGACATAAAAGAAGATCGGTTAAGTCGACCGGAGAGAGTTATCCCAAGTGGCCGTATTAGTTTAAAAAAGGTAAAAATACTCGGAATTTCTCTTTTTACAGTTGGAATATTATCAGCAACATTTGTTTCAGGATTTAGTGGTTTGATCGCAGCAACAATTGCCATGTTATCACTGTTATACGACAAATATTCTAAACATAATAAATTCTTAGGACCGTTAAATATGGGACTTTGCAGGGGGATTAATCTCATTTTAGGCATGAGTATAAACGCATATTTACAGCCTGAATATTTTATAATAGGTCTTATTCCGGTAATATTCGTTGCTGCCATAACGTTAACCGCTCAAAAAGAGACAAAAGGGAAAAATAAATTGGCCATTGTAACCGCCATGATTCTGGATCTTTCTATAGTAATTTCTTTTGTTTTGATGGCGTATTATTTTAATTTGAATCTCAAAAACACGGCCATTTTTCTACTTGTTTGGTATATTATTAATGCGGTAGCAAAAGCTAAAGCAATTTTAAATAACAATCCTTTATTGATCCAAAAAGCTGTCAAAATGGGTGTGCTATCCTTAATCCCACTTAATGCTAGCTACGTAGCTGGATTTAGCTCAATAATTATGGCATTCTTGGTTATGTGTTTACTGCCTTTATCATTATATTTATCAAAAAAATTTCCGATAACCTAGCGTTTTAAATAACTAGGTAAAATAAAGATAAATGAGTACACCAAAAAAAATTAGACAACAATTTCAGGTTAATTTTAATTTCGACCTAATTTTTACTCAAAACCTATTTGATGTTCAAAACAAGATATTAGTTAATTTACTTTCACAGAACGAGTTAAAAAAAAGTAAAGCATTAATTGTAATTGATAAAGGAGTAAATGAGTTTCATCCAAAATTGAAAACAATTATTAAAAGCTATTTTGATACGCATCAATCAAACATACAAATCTGTGGAAATATTTTGGAAATTCCTGGGGGTGAACCAGCAAAAAATAATGAAAACCATATTAAACTTCTTCTTGAAAATATAAATCAATTTGGCATCGATCGACATTCCTACGTCATTGTAATTGGTGGAGGAGCAGTTATAGATGCAATGGGATTTGCCGCCTCAATAGCACATCGTAGTGTTCGATTAATCAGAGTCCCCACGACGGTACTCTCCCAAAATGATTCTGGAGTAGGTGTTAAAAATGGAATAAACTATTTTGGAAAGAAAAATTTTATAGGAAGTTTTGCAATTCCATACGCTGTCATAAATGACGAAACATTCCTTAAAACACTTGACAATCGTAATTGGAGATCGGGAATTTCTGAAGCAATTAAAGTTGCCCTTATAAAAGATCTAGATTTTTTTAGTTGGATTGAAAATCATACGGAAGCGCTCGTCAATAGAGATATGGAATGCATGAATGAACTCATATATCGCTGTGCAGAATTACATATGCAGCACACACGTACTTCAGGTGACCCATTTGAACAAGGGTCATCCAGACCTTTAGATTTTGGGCATTGGGCCGCTCATAAACTGGAACAAATATCAGAATATAAAATCCTACATGGTGAGGCTGTTTCTGCTGGAATTGCACTCGACAGCACCTATTCATTCTTAAAAGGCTATCTTAAAGAAGATGAGATTCAACGTATTTTAGATTCTATCCTGAATCTAGGATTTACCATTTCTTATGAGCAATTGAATGAGCAAGTGATTAGTGGTCTAGAGGAATTTAGAGAACATCTCGGAGGTCAATTAACCATAATGCTTCTCCAATCAATTGGCAAAGGCTTTGAAGTTCATGAAATGGATAAAGAACTGGTATTGAAATCAATAGATTATATAAAACAGTACAGCACTCAAAAAATAAGATCGAAATGTTAATAGGAGAAAATTCACATTTAACTTATTGCACCAATATACATCCCGGCGAAACATGGGAGGAGGTTTTTGAGAGTCTAAAAAAATACTGTGTATCCATAAAAAATAGATTAGTTTCTGATCGTCCCTTTGGAATAGGATTACGGTTGTCTCAAAAAAGTGCATCTCAATTACTTCAAGGAAAAAAGCTTCCAACTTTTAAAAGCTGGCTGGCATCAAATAATTTGTATATTTTCACAATGAATGGTTTTCCGTATGGTGATTTTCATAATGTCATAATTAAAGATAAAGTGCATACGCCGGACTGGACAACGAAAGAGCGGGCAAACTATACTTCTGACCTGATAAAAATACTGACCTATTTACTCCCTGAGGGTATTGAAGGAGGTATTTCAACCTCCCCCCTGTCCTATAAATTATGGTTTAATAGTGATAAAGAGACGGATAGAATAAAAGCAAAATCCACAATATCTTTAATCAACCTTGTAATTCAATTAGTAGAAATCAAAATTAAAACAGGTAAATTAGTACATCTTGACCTTGAACCTGAACCTGATGGACTATTGGAAAACACACAAGAAGTTATAGATTTCTACAAAGATTTTTTATTAAAAATTGGTGCAATTGAACTTCAAAATATATTAAATTGCTCTATAGAAGAAGCGAAATTACACATCTTGGACCATATTCAAATTTGCTATGACGTTTGTCATTTTGCTTTAGCATATGAACATCCTGAAGATGTCATCAGGCAGCTACAAAAAGAAGGCATCAAAATAGGAAAAATTCAAATAAGTGCAGCTTTGAAATGCGTAAAATCTAATAATGCATTACTCCCTAAGCAACAACAAAGTTTACGTCAATTTGATGAGCCTACCTATCTACACCAGGCGGTTATAAGGATGAAAGATGGTAAATTAAACCATTTTTCAGATCTGACTGCCGGAATAAAAGCCATGAATAATCCTGATTTCGAAGAGATTAGAACACATTTCCACGTTCCTGTTTTTGTGTCTGGTTTTGAGGCATTAGAAGCTACTCAAGATGACATTATCGACACATTAAATCTTTGGAAAAAAAATAAGTTTAGTAAGCATCTCGAGGTTGAAACATATACCTGGGCAGTTTTACCTAAACATTTACAAACCGATCTCACCAGTTCTATAGTCAGGGAATTAGAATGGGTACGAAAACTACTAAACTAATAGATACAAAATTAATTATGAGGAAGACGGTTGTTATCGATATCGTAGGATTATCAAATTCCTTGCTTAACGACGAAAGCCTGTTTATTACTCGATGGATTAGGGACAAGAATGTTTCTAAAGTAAAACCTATGCTTCCGGCGGTAACTTGCTCTGTCCAATCTACTTATTTAACCGGAAAACTACCTGATGAACATGGTATTGTAGCAAATGGCTGGTATTTTAAAGAAGAGTGTGAAGTGAAGTTGTGGAGACAATCCAATCACTTGGTTCGAGCACCTAAAATTTGGGATATGGCAAAAGATATCGATCCTGATTTTACCTGTTCTAATATGTTTTGGTGGTACAATATGTACTCCAATTCTGATTTTAATGTAACTCCCCGTCCTCAGTATTGGGCTGACGGACAAAAAAAACCGGACTGTTATACAAAACCTACTAATTTAAGAGATCGGTTACAAGATAAGTTAGGTACTTTTCCTCTATTTAATTTTTGGGGTCCAAATACCAGCATTAAATCTACCAAATGGATTGCTGATGCATCTAAATTAGTTCACAACTGGCACGAGCCAACCCTACAATTGATTTATTTACCTCATTTGGACTATGTACTTCAAAAACACGATAACCAAAAAGTGATCTCAGAAAACATTAAAGAGCTGGATGCCGTTTTTGAAGATCTGATCACGTTCTATGAAAAGAAAGGAATTTGCCCTATCGTACTTTCTGAATACGGTATTCATCCGGTAAAAGCTCCCATACATATTAATAGAATTTTAAGAGAAAATGGTTTTATTAAGGTACGAAGTGAAAGTGGTCTGGAAAAACTCGATGTTGGAATAAGCGATGCCTTCGCTATGGCCGATCACCAGATAGCACATGTTTATGTAAATAATCTGGACAAGATTGAAGAAATTAAAAAAATACTAAAAAAATACCCGGAAATTGATTTAGTCCTAGATAAAAATGATCAAGTCGAATTCAATCTTAATCATGAACGTTCAGGTGATTTAGTTGTTGTTGCGAAAAAAGAGTTCTGGTTTAGCTATTACTTCTGGAAAAATGATAAAAAAGCACCTGATTTTGCCAGAATAGTTGATATTCATAATAAGCCCGGTTATGATCCGGTTGAATTGTTTACAGATCCGAAGAAAAAATTTATGGCTGGTAGAATTGGTTGGAAATTACTTCGCAAAAAATTAGGTTTCAGAACATTATTAAATGTTATACCTTTAAACGCTAATTTAGTTAAAGGCTCCCACGGAGCAGTGAATATAAGTGATGAATATTATCCATTATTTATCCGAAAAGAAGAAAGCACTAACAATGAAAAAGGAAATAAATATTTAGAACCGACTACAATATGCAATCTAATTCTAGATCATATTTTTAAATAATTTCTAATTAAAAATATTCTTTAATTATTTATGATTCTTTACTAAATTTTTTCACCTTAATAAATAGTAAAATATATGAATATAAATTATTCACTTTTTGATTATAAACTTAGTGTTATTTCGGATCTAAAAACTTTGTTCAACCATAAATTGCTCATAATCCATTATTAATGGATATAATTTAACAAATTTAATTTTAAATATAACACTATCATTGCATTTGAATCTTCTAACCTTAAAAGAATCTGTCACAAGGCTAGAACATCCAAAAAATTTAATTAGAAGTACTATGACCAAATTAGTGAAGTCAATCTTAATTCTACTGGTAATCAATATTTTATCATCTTGCAGTTCAAGAGAGGAAAAAGTGTTGGTATTTAGCAAAACAACCGGATATAGACACGGCTCTATAGAAACAGGTATTGAAATTGTAAAAAAAATAGGTTCTGAAAACGGGTTTAAAGTTGATGCTACTGAAGATGCCACTTTTTTTGCAGAGGCAATTTTAAAACAATATTCCACGATAATCTTTTTGAACACAACCAATGATGTTTTAAATGGTGTACAACAGGCCGAAATGGAACGGTATATTCAAGCCGGAGGTGGGTTTGTTGGAATTCATGCCGCAACAGATACGGAATATGAGTGGCCATGGTACAATAAACTTGTAGGAGCTTATTTTAAAAGTCATCCTAGAGTTCAGGATGCAACACTTGATATAATTGACAAAAAGCATCCTTCAACAGAATTTCTTGGAGACACATGGGTAAAGGCAGATGAGTGGTATAACCTCAAATCTATCAATCCCGATCTAAATGTATTGATCAAAATTGATGAAAAAACTTATGAAGGTGGTGAAAATGGGGATGATCACCCAATCTCATGGTACCATGAATATGACGGAGGGAGGGCATTTTATACTGTCATGGGACATACTAATGAAACCTTTAACGATCCTGTTTTCCAAAAGCACTTATTAGGAGGAATAAAATATACTATTGGAAAAAATAATTTGGATTACAAATTAGCAAAAACGGAACGTATTCCACCGGAAAGCAGATTTACAAAAGAAGTCCTTGACTTTAACCTTAAAGAACCGATGGAATTAGATGAATTACCCGGTAGAGGAATTCTATTTATTGAACGCCAAGGAGGTGTAAAAGTATATGATTTCAAAACTGAGAAAACCAAGACCATAGCGGAGCTTGATATTTTTATAGGAAATGAAGATGGATTATTAGGGCTTGCAGTAGATCCTGATTATCAAAATAATAACTGGATCTACTTATTCTACTCTGTAGCAGGAGATACGCCCATTCAGCATATTTCCAGATTTGACCTTATTGGAGATAAACTCGATCTGGAGTCAGAAAAGGTTCTGATTGTAATCCCTACTATCAGAAAATGTTGTCATAGTGGCGGTTCTTTAGAATTTGGTCCCGAAGGTAATTTATTTATTACTGTAGGTGATAATACCAACCCTTTTGAATCTTCCGGTTTTGCTCCAATTGATGAACGAGAAGGGAGAGCTTTATGGGATGCTCAAAAATCTGCAGCGAACACAAATGATCTAAGAGGAAAAATACTGAGAATTAAACCAAAGGATAATGGCACCTACTCTATTCCCAAAGGTAATCTTTTCCCCGAAGGCACTCCAAATACCAGACCTGAAATATATATAATGGGCTGTCGCAACCCATTTAGACACTCCATTGACAGTAAGACTGGATTTGTTTATTGGGGAGATGTAGGACCTGATGCCGGCAAGGGCAATCCCTATAGAGGACCTCATGGAATGGGAGAATTTGATCAGGCAAAAAAGGCCGGTAATTATGGTTGGCCATATACCCGAGGAAATAATCAGGTTTATAACAAATATAATTTTGCTACGGAGACCTCCGGTGACAAATTTGATCCAAATAATTTGATCAATAGTTCCCCTAATAATACGGGAATAAAAAATCTACCACCGGCTCAGGAATCTTTTGCGTGGTATTCGTATATAGATTCTGAAGAATTTCCCTGGATAGGATCCGGAGGAGTAAATCCTATGGCAGGACCGGTTTTTCATGCTTCCAATTTTAAAGGTAAAGAAACATTTCCTGCTTATTTTGAGAATAAACTCTTTTTATACGAATGGATGAGAGATTGGATCTATGTGATCAGTTTTGATGAAAATTATAATATGGTAAAGGCCGATCCTTTTATGCCAAATACTGAATTTTCACATCCAATGGATATGATATTTGGCTCAGATGGCAATATGTATGTTTTGGAATATGGTCAAAAATGGTTTTCTCAGAATTTAGACGCTCGATTAAGCAGGATCAGTTATATACCGGGAAACAGGACTCCTGTAGCAAAAATTACCAAAGACAAAGAGGTAGGCTCCCAGCCATTAACTGTTCAATTTTCAGGATCCGAGTCTTTTGATCATGACCATGACAAACTTACCTATGCATGGTCATTTACTTCTGATAAGATACAATCTACAGAAGCAGATCCGAGTTTTACATTTAAAGATTCGGGTACATTTACGATTCACCTGACCGTAACGGATACTGACGGAGAAAGTTCGAAGACGAGCACAAAAGTACTGGTTGGTAATGATACCCCTGAAATGACAATTGAAATTGATCCTGAAGATGAAAAGTATTGGGATAAAAAGATAGTTGATTATAAAATTACTGTTAGCGACAAACAAGATGGTAATACTACAAACGGAAGCATCGACCCTAGAGATGTGAAAGTAACCTTTACTTATATTCCTGTTGGACAAGATATTGTACAAGCAACTGTTGGACATCAACAGAACAATATCCCGGAAGGCAAAACTTTAATTGATGGATCCGACTGCAAGGCTTGTCATGATATCAATATAAAGGTCAACGGGCCTCGTTATACGGATATTTCATTAAAATATACTGATAAAGACAAAGATTATTTAGTAAGCAAGGTAATTAAGGGAGGTTCAGGTGTATGGGGTGAAACAATGATGCTAGCTCATCCGCAATTAAAAGTTGAAGAAGTTGACAAAATTGTGAATTATATTCTTTCCTTGAATCCTGATAAAAAATCTACAGCCAAGTCCCTGGCATTGAATGGAAAACTTAAATTTAATCAACACCTGGGATCTGATGATATTGGTATATATGTACTAATGGCCTCTTACCTTGACAAGGGTAATTCCGGACAAGAAAATTCGGCCTTAGCAGTTAGAAAGAAAATTGTTTTCAATTCTTATAAAATCGAAGCAGAAGATGCCAACGGAAAAAGCAAGGGAGGTATTAGAGCAATGGGATCCAATAGTTATATGGGAATGATCACGCATGATTCTTATTTAAGATTTGATAATATTGATTTAAAGAATTTAAAAAGTCTGACGTTTGCAGCTATGTATAACGAAAATTATACATATAAAGGTATCGTAGAAATCAGAGAAGATAGAGCAACAGGAAAAATAATTGGTCAGACCAATCTAGGATATTTTAATAAAGACAAAAAAGGTAAAAAATACTATAAGATTCCTGTTGAACCAACCAAAGAAAAAAGTTCACTGTATCTGGTATTTAAAAATCCGGAAGATAAAAAGCAACTTATAGCTAAAGCTAATTGGATCTTATTGAATTACGATCACTAAGATTTATGGAGATGTTATTTTTTATAAACAGCTATTCGTTATAGTTTTTAATTAAAAATTACAAAGTATTTAATAGTTGTTCTAAATCAGATCTTTTCTTATAGTCAGGATCATAATGCACATATAAAAATTTACCATTGGAATCAATTAAGTAAGTTGCCGGAACAGGTAAAACGTTGTTGTTTTCAATATTGTATTCCGCTACTTTTTTTGAAACAAAGTTGTAATAACTTGGTATATTTTCTTTGTTAACTTCATAAGCGACCCCGAAGTCATTCATAATTTTATTTCCCACATCATGAACAATGGAAAAGTTTGTCTTTGCCTTTTCTGACGTTTCCATCATTTTCTCAACGGTCTCAGGGCTGACGACAATAACATACACTCCCTTTTTCACAAACTCATCTATATGTTTTTGCACCGAAGTCAGATGTTTTCTACAATGAGGGCACCAATAACCCCTATAAAAAACTAATAATATTTTATGGCCCTTTAAAATATCAGTAGAACTGATTGCCTTTCCATTCTGGTCTACTCCATCAATATCCGGTGCCGTATCACCAATCTTAAAGTTCTCCGGATTTATTTGAGCGCTTATATGAATTGAAAAAATACAAATAACAATTAATAAAAATTCCTTCATGAGCAAAGTTTTACTTGTTTGAATCTTAGACGTTAGAAAATTATTGGTTTACATTTTTATCTCTGGAAGTATCCATTGCTATTTTACCAAATAGAATATGAAAATACATTTTAAAATCAGAGGCTAAACTCCATAAAGGATATTTAAAAGTGGCAGGTTTATTCTTTTCAAAGATCAAATGTCCTATCCATGCAAAACCATATCCGGCAATTGGCACAAAGATCCACAGCAATGGTTTGTGAAGGTAAATAGCCAAAAATGCCAATAAAAAAACCAAAGTGGTTCCGATAAAATGTAATAATCTACAGGTCTTATTGCTGTGTTCAGATAAGTAAAATATGTAAAATTCGTTAAAGGTTTTAATTCTATTCATAATTAATTATATAAGGCATTTCTTAAAAATATTCTCATTTTTGATGCTGATGAGGTATATTCCAATACCGTTTCCAACAAATGGGTGTAATTCACAAAACTATTTCTAAAAAGAGCCCTTAACAATTTAGTATTTCATTTGCTCGCGAATCTCTTTAGCTCTTTCAGAAGCCTTTATATTGCGCTCAATGGAATGGCCGGGTCTACTCCATTTAATAATCTCTTCATTATTTAATAAGGATTTTCGGATTTTAAATTTACCCGTATCGTCTTTTTTTACTACGGTTGGAATTAAGCCAAGATTGTTAAACATTTCCGCATCCTTATCCTCTCCTGGATTAGGAGTAGTCAGTAATTTTTCACCGGCAAAAATTGAGGAAGCCCCTGCCATAAAACAAAGAGCTTGTGCTTCGGTAGTCATTTCTGTTCTTCCAGCCGAAAGGCGTACAGTAGTTTTAGGCATTACAATACGTGTTGTAGCTATCATTCTTATAACATCCCAAGTTGGAACAATTTTTTCCTTGGCCATTGGTGTTCCTTGAACAGGAACCAAGGCATTAATTGGGACAGATTCTGGCTGTGGATTTAATTTAGATAAACTAAGTAACATACCTGCTCTATCCTCTTTACTCTCTCCCATTCCAATTATGCCACCGGAACACACTTTTAGAGAACCCTTACGAACATTATCCAGGGTTTTCAATCTGTCATCATAGCCACGAGTAGAAATGACTTCTTTGTAATACTCTTCTGATGTATCCAAATTATGATTGTAATAATGCAATCCTGCTTCAGCCAACCGAACTGCCTGACTTTCAGTGATCATCCCAAGTGTGCAACAAACTTCCATATTCAATTCACTTATCCCTTCCACCATTTTTAGGACATTTTCAAAATCTTCCCCTTCCTTAACATTTCTCCATGCTGCCCCCATACATACTCTTGAAGAACCATTCTTTTTTGCATTCTGAGCCAATCCAATTACCGTATTATAAGGTAATAGATCATTCTTCTCAATATCTGTATGATATCTAGCTGCTTGTGGACAGTATCCACAATCCTCCGGACATCCTCCTGTCTTTATTGAAATTAAAGTACTCACCTGGATCTTTTTTGGATCGTGATATTTCCGATGAACCTGTGCGGCCTCAAAAACCAATTCCATTAAAGGTCTGTTATAAATTTCTAGTATTTCTTCTTTTGTAAAGTCGGACATAGTTAATTATTATTAATTTCAATCTTTCAAAAATAGTTAAACCTAATCAATTAAGCTAAGGATAGTAATATACTTACCGCATTGCCTCCAAAACCAACCGCGTTCACCATAACTTTATTTATTTGAGAGGGATCTACCCCATCAGTCAAATATGGTATTCCAATAAATCTTTGATGCTGCAGCATTAATATTGCCATCTCCAAGCTAAATCCTCCCGATGCTCCAAGAGTATGGCCAATTTTCCACTTATTTGAAGTTAGAGCAGGATGAGCATCACCAAATACTTCCTTAATGGCATTATATTCTGATATATCTCCTTTTATGGTACCAGGTGCATGCATAACTATAATATCAACTTCGTTCTTAGCCATTCCTTTCATAGCCATTCTCATTGTAGATTGAAAACAATCTGCATTCGTTGATATTGATATATTATGTTTTAGCGGTTCCGTCGCATATCCTATTCCTTCTATTATTGCTAATGCTTTTTTTCGTATCCCTTTTTCAAGACAGAATACGGAGGCTCCTTCACCAATTATCATTGTATTTTGTTTTTTACTAAAATCAAGAGTTTTGCATGGGTATTTAGAATTTTTATTAGCATAAATTTTTAAGGCCCTCATCTGAGCTAAGGTAAATGGTGTATTAGAAGCTTCACTCCCGCCAACTAAAAAACGTTCGCTCATTCCACTATTTATCCATGCAATTCCATTTAAAACTCCATGTAAAGCAGTTGAACATGCTATAGAATGACTAATAGTTGGTCCTTTAATTTGGAGATCATGACCTACCCAAGATGATATATTCCCAAGCGTAGTAGTTGGTGAACTCAAAGTGGAAACCATTCCTAAATTATTCATTTTAAATTCATCATAATACTTTTCGAACAGACTTGTAGCCCCTCTGGAAGAGCCTATATTTATTCCAAAATCTTTATCATGCCAATCCGTTGTCTTAATTGCTGATCGAGAAACGGCAATTGCCAACAATACTGATGGATCCAGATCTTCATAGTGCACATCCTCCTGTCGTAATTTTTCGACAATACCCCAATTCGCCTTTTCTATAGGACTAACAAGTGCCGAAAATTTATCAAACGATTGTTCAATAAAAGTATGTTCATCGCTAAGATAATGTTCCCAAACCTCTTCACCATTCTTTCCCATGGCCGATATGGATGCCATACTTACTATTGAAATTTTTTCTCTCATACTAAACAACTTCCAAACTTTGTTCTATGACATTATATACCTTCTTAAGTTCTGAATCAGAAATAACAAATGGAGGCAAGATATAAATCGTATTACCCAATGGTCTTAAAAAGACTCCATTTTTCATATAAAAATTATATAATTTATCTCGAAGCTTCCCGTATCTTTTCATTTCTACATCCAGATCTAATGCGAAAATCACGCCAAGCACTCTGGTGGATTTTACTTTTGGATGATTATCAATTACACTTTTAAATTCCACATGCCTTTTGGTAATTAATTTTATATTTTGTTGAATACCCTCCGATTGCAATAGATCAATCCCGGCAATCGCAGCTGAACAAGCCAATGGGTTAGCCGAATAAGTATGTCCATGAAAGAACCCTTTTTTTAAATCGCTGTCATAAAAAGAGTTGTACACTTCCATGGTACAACTTGTGATCGCCATCGGTGCCACACCAGCGGTTAACGATTTTGACAAGCAAATTATGTCAGGTTTAATACTCATATAGTCAGAGGCAAAATTTCTTCCCGTCTTACCAAAACCAGTCATCACTTCATCGGCAATTGTCAACACATGATATTTTTTAGCAATTTTTAAAAGTTTATCCAGAAAATCAGGTTCATACATTTTCATCGCAGCTGCACCCTGTACTAGTGGCTCATATATAAAAGCAGCAATTTCCCCTGACGCAATTAAAGATTCAAATTTTATACATACTTCTTCAAAGTTATTTTTGTTCGGAACATCTATTCTATCTATGGTTAACAGATAATCTTCAAATGGTCCATTGTAAACTGAAAGACCTGATACTGACATAGCCCCAAATGTATCTCCGTGAAACGCATCTTCTAAAGCTATTAATTTCGAACGTTTCTCTCCTTTATTATAATGGAACTGTAGCGCCATCTTGATAGCCACATCTACCGATGTGGATCCATTGTCAGAGAAGAAAATCTTTTGTTGATTATCTGGTAAAATACCGATTAATTTTTCAGATAGTTCGATGGCTGCCTTATGTGTAAATCCACTAAATACTACTTGGTCCAATTCATCGATCTGTTGCTTTATTTTGGATGCAATTTTATCATTGCAATGACCATACATACAGGTATACCAAGAAGCTATTCCGTCTATATAGCGGTTCTCTTTATCGTCGTATAAATAAACTCCTTTTGCTCTTACAATTGGCAAATGATCCGGATATAATTTATGTTGAGTAAGTGGATGCCACAGATGCTTCTTATCTCTCTCTGATAAAGTCATTATAAATTTTCTAAAACTTGTTTAAATGAATTCGCATATCTTTTTACAACTTCCTTATTGAAGATTTCTTCCTCATCAATTCTGCCTAGTATCATAATCCCCGAAAGTTTTTCTATAATATTTTCGGTGGTTTCATTTTCTTTACCACTAAATATAATACCACTTACCTTAAACCCATGTTTTCTAAGTGTTTCAATGGTTAATAGAGTATGATTGATACTACCTAAATAATGTCTGGAAACTACTATTATTTTATAGTCATTTTCTATAATATCTAAAATCGTATCTTTTTCATTTAATGGCACTAATAGGCCTCCTGCTCCTTCAATGACAATATTACTTAGTGTGCTTGGTAAGATGATCTTATTAAGCTCAATAGTTATTCCATCAATAGCTGCAGCAGCATGTGGACTCATAGGGGTTTTCAAGGCATAACTATTTTCAAATATCCTCGTTCGATCGTTAGATATTAAACTTCTAATTTTATCACTATCCGAGAAATCTAATTCGCCAGCTTGGACAGGCTTCCAATAATCCGCTTTTAACGCTTCTACAACGATGGCAGAAGCGATTGTTTTCCCAACATCAGTTCCAATTCCAGTAATAAATATTTTATTCATTTCTGCCATAAAAAATCTAAACAAAAGTACTTAATAAATTAAGAACTTGTTTGATTTGCTCTTCAGAATTATAGCTATGAATACAAAATCGTAAACGTTCCCTGCCTGAGGATACCGTTGGCGATAATATGGCCTTAACATCAAAATTATTTGAATTAATCTTATTTGCTATGTCTCTCACACTTTTGCTATTAGGGATAATACAACTTTGAATTGCACTATTGCTCGGAAGAAATAGATCTTCTAAATTTCTAGATTTTATTTCTTCTTTGAATAAAGAAATATTTTTTACAAGTTTCGAAACTTCCATAGTGACCCACAACTCTTCAAATGCATATTTAAGGGTAAGTAAATTATGAATCGGCATTGCAGTTGTGAATATAAATGACCGAGCATAGTTAATCAAAAAAGATCTTAGCTCTTGAGATCCTACGACAATAGCACCTTGACATCCAAAGGCTTTACCAAAGGTGTACACTCTTGCAAAAACTTGTTTCTCTAAGCCTAATTCTACTACCAATCCATTTCCTCTCTTACCATAAATACCAGTGGCATGAGCTTCATCTACAATTAAATAAATATTATTTTCCCTGCAATACCCAGATATATCTTTTAATGGAGATTGGTCCCCATCCATAGAGTAAATTGATTCTACAACAACATAAATGTTCCCTGTAGATAGTTTCCTGTTTTTAAGCTTCTTTCCAAGGTCCTGCACATTATTATGTTTAAATTTAAAAGATTGGGCATTTGACAGTCTTATTCCATCTCGAATGGACGCATGGCATAATTCATCGTATAATATAATATCTCCTCGCTGCAGTATACTTGAAAATAAACCCACATTTGCATCGAAACCAGAGTTAAAAATTAAGGCTGCCTCAGCGGAAAAAAAATCAGAAAACATCAATTCTAATTCTTCGAACAACGAATTATTTCCAGATATTAACCTTGAACCCGTGCTTCCGTTAATACTCTTTTGATCTTTTAAAGCACTTGCGACCTTGCTGGAAATAGTCTTATTCTTAGCAAACCCCAGATAATCATTAGAGGAGAAATCTATACGGTTATTTTCTCCATACAATTCCCGAAAAGTATAATTTTCTTTACGTTCACTGATCTTATTTTGTAATTGCTTCGGAAATTCCATGTGTTTAATTTATTTATTTTCATTGTCGTATGAAACCCTCTTCCAATAATTGGAGATGAGACGACTCAATCATACTCATATTATAGTACTAAAATAAAAAAAAACCGAACAAAATGTTCGGTCTATGTAAATTAAGCTTGTCCGGTTGGTCCAAAATTCATTGGGATTGGAGGCTGTTCATAATCCTTAATTTCCCCATGACCATTTTCAAATCTCTTTATATTCTCTGCTAAAGCTTTCATAAATCTCTTGGCATGCTGCGGTGTTAATATTATTCTCGACTTAACTTTAGCCTTGGGCGTACCAGGCATGACGTTTACAAAATCGACAACAAATTCTGAAACTGAATGATTTATTATAGCCAGATTTGCATACATTCCTTCAGCTACTTTTTCATCTATCTCAATGTTTAATTGATTTTTATTTTCATCTTTTGCCATAATAATAATATTTAGATAATGAAAAAAGGCGCGAATCTCGCGCCTTAAAATATTAATTTTCTATTTCTTCTTTAAGACCTACAATAATGTTATCGTACATTCTCATTCCTGTTCCTGCCGGTATTCTCTTACCAACAATAACATTTTCTTTCAGGCCTTCTAAATAATCTTCTTTTCCGCTCACTGCTGCTTCGTTTAAAACCTTAGTAGTTTCCTGGAATGAAGCTGCAGAAATAAATGATTTTGTTTGTAAAGATGCCCTTGTAATACCTTGTAAAATTGGTTCTGCTGTTGCTGGAACAGCGTCTCTCGCATCAACTAAGTTCTTATCATTCCTTTTTAAAATAGAATTTTCATCACGTAATTGACGAGAGGTAACAATTTGCCCTGCTTTAAATGTTTCAGAATCTCCAGCATCTTCAATAACTTTTAATCCATAAATATTATCATTTACTTCCATAAAGTCATTTTTATGAATCAGTTGATTTTCCAAGAAAACCGTATCTCCAGAATCGATAATTTTTACCTTACGCATCATCTGACGAACAACAACCTCAAAGTGCTTATCATTAATTTTTACTCCTTGAAGTCGATAGACCTCTTGAATTTCGTTTACTAAATATTCTTGAACCTTAGCGGGTCCTTGAATGTTTAATATATCTGAAGGTGTAGTTGCTCCATCGGATAATGACATACCTGCTTTCACAAAATCGTTTTCTTGAACCAGGATTTGATTAGATAGTTTTACCAGATATTTTTTAATATCACCTAATTTAGATTCAACTATTATTTCACGATTACCACGTTTGATCTTACCAAAAGTAACAACACCATCAATTTCAGAAACAACGGCAGGATTTGAAGGATTACGTGCCTCGAAAAGTTCCGTTACACGAGGTAATCCACCTGTAATATCTCCAGCCTTACCAGATTTACGAGGTATTTTAACTAATATTTCCCCTGTATTTATTTTTTGATTTTCTTCAATCAATAAATGTGCACCCACCGGTAAACTGTAGGAACGCAATGTTTCTCCTTTGCTATTCTGAATGTGTAAAGTTGGAATAACTTTCTTCTTCTTAGAATCTGAAATTACTTTTTCCTTAAATCCGGTCTGTTCATCCATTTCAACTTGAAAAGTAATACCTTCCAATATATCCTCAAATACGGCTTTACCTCCAAACTCGGAAATAATAACACCATTATATGGGTCCCATTGACAAATTACCCCGCCTTCCTTAATAAGTCCACCATTTTTAACAAAGATATGTGAACCATAAGGAATATTATTGGTACTCAAAACAATACCTGATTTCTTATCTATAACTTTGATCTCAGAAGTACGAGAAATTACAATATTCACCATATTGCCCTCTGTATCAACTCCTTCAACAGTTTTTAAATCATCAATATTAATAGTACCACCAAACTTACTCACTAACTTATTCTCTTCAGAAATGTTACCCGCAATACCTCCAACGTGGAACGTACGCAATGTTAACTGTGTTCCTGGCTCACCAATTGATTGGGCTGCAATTACACCAACCGATTCTCCAATTTGAACCATTTTGTTTGTAGATAAACTATATCCATAACACTTGGCACAAATTCCTCTTTTTGACTCACAGGTTAATGCAGAACGAACTTCTACAGTATCTATGGCTGTTTCCTCAATTTTTTTAACAACATCTTCGGTAATATATTCACCCGATTCAACTATTAATTCATCCGTATTAGAATTATATACATCATGTAAAGAAACACGACCTAATATTCTTTCCCCTAAAGTTTCAACGATTTCATCGTTGTTCTTAAGTGGTTTAACTTCCAATCCTCTTAAGGTTCCACAATCAAATTCATTAACAATTACATCTTGAGAAACATCTACCAAACGACGAGTCAAATACCCTGCATCGGCAGTTTTTAAAGCTGTATCCGCTAAACCTTTACGAGCACCATGTGTTGATATAAAATATTCAAGAATTGATAATCCTTCCTTAAAATTTGAAAGAATTGGATTTTCAATAATTTCTCCTCCCCCGGCAGTAGATTTTTTAGGCTTAGCCATCAATCCACGCATACCGGTTAACTGACGAATTTGTTCTTTAGATCCCCTAGCTCCAGAATCCAACATCATATATACCGAGTTAAACCCTTGTTGGTCTTCGCGCAGACGTTTCATTGAAAGCTCTGTTAATCTATTATTTGTAGATCCCCAAATATCAATAACCTGGTTATATCTCTCCTTATTAGTTAACATACCCATATTATAACTAGCCATTATTGAATCAACCTGCTTATTGGCCTCATCAATCATGGTGTGTTTTTCTTCAGGTATAATAATATCTCCTAAACTAAAGGATAATCCTCCCTGGAATGCAAATTTATATCCCATGTTCTTGATGTTATCCAAAAATGTACCGGTTGTAGGTACATCTGTTACTTTTAAGATATTACCGATAATATCCCGTAATGATCTTTTTGTTAGAACCTCATTAATATAACCGGCTTTTTCTGGCACAACTTCATTAAATAAAACTCTACCAACCGTTGTTTCTATAATTTTAGAAACTAACTCTCCCTCCTCGTTTATGTCCTTAGTTCTAACTTTGATGCTAGCATTAAGTTCTACCTTATTTTCATTAAATGCGATGTTAACTTCTTCAGGCGAATAGAAAGTAATGCCTTCTCCCATTACTTTACGTTTAGAAGTGGATTTTCTTTCTTTCGTCATATAGTATAATCCAAGAACCATGTCCTGAGAAGGTACGGTAATAGGAGAACCATTTGCAGGATTCAAAATATTATGAGAAGCAAGCATTAATAACTGTGACTCTAATATAGCCTCTGGACCTAATGGTAAGTGAACTGCCATTTGATCTCCATCGAAATCCGCATTAAATGCTGTACATACCAAAGGATGTAATTGTATAGCTTTACCCTCAATTAATTTAGGTTGAAATGCCTGAATACCTAAACGGTGTAAGGTAGGAGCACGATTTAAAAGAACAGGATGTCCTTTCAAAACATTTTCTAAAATATCCCAAACGACAGGTTCTCTCTTATCAATAATTTTCCTAGCAGACTTTACAGTTTTTACGATACCTCTCTCAATCAATTTTCTGATAATAAAAGGCTTGTACAATTCTGCTGCCATATCTTTTGGTAATCCACATTCCGATAATTTTAATGTTGGTCCAACAACAATTACCGAACGGGCTGAATAATCAACACGTTTACCTAATAAGTTTTGACGGAAACGGCCTTGCTTTCCTTTTAAGGAATCTGATAATGATTTTAACGGACGATTAGATTCAGTTTTTACTGCTGAAGACTTACGTGTATTATCAAAGAGAGAATCTACAGACTCCTGCAACATACGCTTTTCATTACGTAAAATAACTTCAGGTGCTTTTATTTCCACTAACCGTTTTAAACGATTGTTTCGTATGATCACACGGCGATATAGATCATTCAGATCTGATGTTGCAAATCTTCCTCCATCCAATGGCACTAGAGGTCTAAGCTCTGGTGGGATTACAGGTACAACTTTCATGATCATCCATTCCGGTTTATTCTCCTTACGAGTATTTGCATCTCTAAAAGCTTCAACAACGTTCAAACGTTTTAAAGCCTCCATTTTACGTTGTTTTGATGTCTCCGTATTTGCCTTATGTCTTAATTCATAAGATAATTCATCTAAATCTATTCTGGATAAGAGTTCTATCAAACATTCCGCACCCATTTTAGCTATGAACTTATCGGGGTCAGAATCGTCCAAATAAATATTTTCTTGAGGTATTGTTTCAAGAATATTCAAATACTCCTCTTCTGTAAGGAAGTCCATTTTTTGTACAGGTTCTCCTTCTGCATTATTGGCAATACCAGGTTGAATTACTACATATCGTTCGTAGTAAATAATCATATCCAACTTTTTTGATGGCAATCCCAGAAGATAACCCATTTTGTTAGGCAACGATCTAAAATACCAGATATGAGCAACTGGAACTACCAGGTTGATATGACCAACTCTGTCCCTACGCACCTTCTTTTCTGTAACTTCAACACCACAACGATCACAGATAATACCTTTATATCTGATTCTTTTGTACTTTCCACAAGCACACTCATAATCTTTTATAGGCCCGAAAATTCTTTCACAAAATAAACCGTCTCTTTCCGGTTTATGTGTACGATAATTTATGGTTTCTGGTTTGAGAACTTCTCCTCTTGATTTTTCAAGAATTATTTCAGGAGAAGCTAAACCAATTGTAATTTTATTAAATTTTTTTACAGTGTATTTTTCTCTTTGTCTTGCCATAATAATGGAATAGAATTAAATTGTAAAAATTATATTATTAGCAAGGAATTTTATTTAAAATTCCTTGCTTAAAAAAGTTGTTTGTTATTCTTCTAACCTCAGATCTAAACCTAATCCTTTCAATTCGTGCATCAACACGTTAAATGATTCAGGTAATCCAGGTTCGGGCATTCTTTCACCCTTAACTATTGATTCATAAGTTTTTGCTCTACCCATAACATCGTCTGATTTTACGGTTAAGATCTCTCTTAAAGTAGCTGAAGCCCCGTAGGCCTCAAGTGCCCAAACTTCCATTTCACCAAATCGCTGACCTCCAAACTGTGCTTTACCTCCAAGTGGTTGCTGCGTAATTAAAGAATAAGGTCCAATAGAACGGGCATGCATTTTATCTTCAATCATATGCCCTAATTTGATCATATAAATTACCCCTACGGTTGCAGGTTGATCAAAACGCTCTCCTGTTCCTCCATCATACAAGTAAGTATGTCCAAATTCAGGAATTCCTGCTTCTTTGGTTAATTCGGTAATCTGATCAATATTCGCACCATCAAAGATTGGAGTCGAATACTTTTGACCTAATTTTTGACCAGCCCAACCTAGAACAGTCTCATAAATTTGTCCAATGTTCATACGAGAAGGCACCCCTAACGGATTCAGTACTATATCAACAGGTGTTCCGTCTTCTAAAAACGGCATGTCTTCCTGACGTACAATTCTAGCAACGATACCTTTGTTTCCGTGTCTACCGGCCATTTTATCTCCTACTTTTAATTTACGTTTTTTAGCAACATAAATTTTAGCAAGTTCTATAATACCTTTAGGCAATTCATCTCCAACTGTAACTGCAAATTTCTTACGACGTAGCGATCCCTGTAAATCACTGACCATTATTTTATAGTTGTGAACCAATCTATTTACCAGGTTATTTAAAGATTTATCTGTAGTCCAAACACCCTTAGTTAAGTGTTCAAAATCCGCAACTGAGTTCAACATTTTTAATGTAAACTTTTTACCTTTTGGTAAAATTTCTTCTCCAAGATCATTTTGAACACCCTGGGAAGTTTTACCATTTATCAGACTAAAAAGTTTATCAATCAGAATAGTTCTAAGTTTGTCAAATTCTATGGAAAATTCCGTTTCAAGATTATTCACATCCTCTTTATCCTTAACTCTCTTAGCCTTATCTTTTATTGCTCGCTGAAATAATTTTTTGCCTATTACCACTCCACGTAAAGAAGGTGAAGCCTTTAATGAAGCATCTTTCACATCACCTGCATTATCTCCAAAAATTGCTCTTAATAATTTTTCTTCCGGTGTAGGATCTGATTCTCCCTTCGGTGTAATTTTTCCAATTAAGATATCTCCAGGTTTAATTTCAGCTCCTATTCTGATCATTCCATTTTCATCAAGGTCCTTAGTGGCTTCTTCACTTACATTAGGAATGTCAGCAGTTAATTCCTCTGCACCTAATTTTGTATCTCTTACGTCCAAAGAATACTCATCAATATGGATCGAAGTAAAAATATCTTCTTTAACAACTTTTTCAGAAATTACAATTGCATCCTCAAAATTATAACCTTTCCAAGGCATAAAAGCCACTTTCATATTTCTACCAAGTGCTAATTCACCTTTTTCCGTTGCATATCCTTCACATAAGACCTGTCCTTTAGATACTTTATCTCCCTTTTTAACAATAGGATGTAAATTAATTGAAGTCCCCTGATTTGTTTTTCTAAATTTAATCAGATTATAGGTTCTGTCATCGCTCTCAAAACTTACGATTCGCTCATTTTCTGATCTATTATATCTTATTTCAATACGATCAGAATCAACATATGTTACTTCGCCATCACCTTCAGCATTTATCAAAATTCTAGAATCCTTTGCAACTCTACGTTCCAATCCAGTGCCCACAATTGGCGATTCCGGCCTCATAAGTGGTACTGCCTGACGCATCATATTTGATCCCATCAATGCTCGGTTCGCATCATCGTGCTCTAAGAAAGGAATTAATGATGCCGATATAGATGAGATTTGATTTGGTGATACATCCATAAAGTTTATTTCTTCCGAAGATACTAGTGGAAAATCACCATCTTCTCTGGCAACAACTTTTTCTAACACGATCTTGCCTTCGTTATTCAGATCAAGATTAGATTGTGCTATTTTCATTCCTTCTTCCTCCTCTGCACTTAAATAAACAGGTTCATGAGCTATATCAACAATGCTATCTTTAACCTCTCTATATGGTGTTTCAATAAATCCAAGATTATTTACTTTCGCATAAACTGCTAGAGATGAAATCAAACCGATATTAGGTCCCTCAGGAGTTTCAATCGGACACAATCTTCCATAATGTGTAAAGTGAACATCCCGAACCTCAAAACCAGCTCTCTCTCTTGACAGACCACCCGGACCTAGGGCAGATAATCTACGTTTGTGGGTAATTTCAGCTAATGGATTGGTTTGATCCATAAACTGAGATAATTGATTAGTACCAAAAAATGAATTAATAACAGACGATAAGGTCTTTGCATTAATTAAATCAATTGGAGTAAACACTTCGTTATCACGAACATTCATTCTTTCTCTAATGGTACGAGCCATCCTTGATAAACCAACACCAAACTGGCTTGCAAGCTGCTCTCCAACAGTTCTTACACGACGGTTTGATAAGTGGTCAATATCATCAACCTCAGCCTTTGAGTTCACTAAGTTTATTAAATTCTTAACTATAGTGATGATATCTTCTTTGGTTAATACTCTTTGATCAATATCAACATCTAATTCTAATTTTTTATTCATTCTATAACGTCCTACTTCTCCAAGATTGTAACGTTGTTCAGAAAAGAATAATTTATTTATTATCCCTTTAGCTGTTTCATAATCAGGCGGTTCTGCATTACGTAACTGACGATAGATATGCTCAACAGCTTCCTTTTCAGAATTTGTAGGATCCTTTTGCAAGGTGTTATGAATGATCGCATAATCACCAGATTCATTATCCAATTTATGCAACAAAATTGTTTTTGAACCCGATTCAATAATTTCTTCAATATGTTCCTTTTCAAGAACCGTATCTCTATCCAAAACAATTTCATTACGTTCAATAGATACAACTTCACCTGTGTCTTCATCAACAAAATCCTCGAACCAAGTTTTTAAAACTCTAGCTGCCAGTTTCCTGTTTAATACCTTTTTTAGTCCACTTTTTGAAACCTTAATCTCCTCTGCAAGATCAAATATCTCAAGAATATCTTTGTCTCTTTCAAATCCAATTGCTCTAAAGAGTGTAGTTACAGGTAATTTTTTCTTTCTATCGATATAAGCAAACATCACTTGATTAATATCGGTAGCAAATTCAATCCAAGATCCTTTAAATGGAATTACTCTTGCTGAATATAATTTTGTTCCATTTGCATGGAAGGATTGTCCGAAGAAAACACCAGGAGATCGGTGTAATTGAGATACCACTACACGTTCTGCGCCATTAATAACGAAAGTACCGCTGTGAGTCATATAAGGAATAACCCCCAGATAAACATCTTGCACGATAGTTTCAAAATCTTCGTGTTCCGGGTCAGTACAATATAATCTCAATCGAGCTTTTAAAGGTACACTATATGTTAATCCTCTTTCGATACATTCTTGAATAGAATATCTAGGGGGGTCAACAAAGTAATCTAAAAACTCTAAAACAAAATTATTTCGAGTATCTGTAATTGGAAAATTTTCCATGAAAGTTTTAAAAAGACCTTCATCACTTCTTTCATCAGATTTGGTTTCCAATTGAAAAAAATCTTGGAATGATTTTATTTGAATATCCAAAAAGTCAGGATAATCAGTTATCAATTTAGCTGATGCAAAGTTTATTCTTTGGTTATTTTGTATCGTTGCCAATGGAGAAAAATTTAAATTAAATTATAAGAACGAATATATATGCAAAATGGTTTAGGTCTCAGGGATTACACCTCAAAGACCTAAACCTTAATAATTTAGATGAAAAGCAATTATTTCAGCTCAACTTCCGCACCAGCTTCCTCTAAAGATTTTTTAAGACCTTCAGCCTCATCTTTAGAAACTCCTTCTTTGATAGGTGCTGGTGCACTATCAACGATACCTTTAGCTTCTTTTAACCCTAAACCGGTTAATTCTTTAACCAATTTAACTACAGCCAATTTTGAACCTCCTGCTGCGTTAAGAATTACGTCAAACTCTGTTTGCTCTTCGGCTGCTTCTTCACCGCCAGCCGCTGGTCCAGCTACTGCTACTGCAGCTGCTGCTGGTTCTATACCATATTCTTCTTTTAAAATATTTGCCAATTCATTAACTTCCTTCACTGATAAGTTAACTAGTTGTTCTGCGAAATCTTTTAACTCTGCCATTTTTCTAGTGTTTAATTTTTAATTATAATAGTTTATTTGTGTGTTTATTATTTTTCTGATAATGTCTTCAATATGCCAGACAATTTATTACCGCCTGATTGTAATGCTGAAATAACATTCTTTGCAGGTGATTGTAAAATTGTAATAATATCTCCAATCAATTCTTCTTTAGATTTTATATTAACAAGCGTATTCAATTGGTCATCACCAACATAAATTGCCGCCTCAATATAAGCTCCTTTTAATAACGGTCTATCAGAACCTTTTCGGAATTCTTTAATTACTTTCGCCGGAGCATTTCCAGTTTCAGAAACCATGATCGAAGTATTTCCTTTTAATGTACTAGGTAATTCTCCAAAATCTTTATCCGATTTCTCCATTGCTTTTTCAAGCAAGGTGTTTTTTACAACCGCCAAATTAATGTTGGCCTTAAAACATGCTCTACGTAAATTTGTTGTTTCTAAAGCATTCAGTCCTGAAATATCTGTTAAATAGATAATACTATTTTCAGCTAATTTGTTTGTTAAAGTTTCTATTACTTGTGATTTTTCTTCTCTTGTCATAATTCAAATATTTTAACCTTAATTAACTAACTGATTTAGTATCAATTTCAATGCTAGGGCTCATGGTACTGGATAAGAAAATACTTTTTACATAAGTTCCTTTAACAGTAGCTGGCTTTAACTTCAACAGGGTTTGAATCAATTCATTTGCGTTTTCAGCTATTTTATCAGCATCAAATGATGCTTTACCGATTGCAGCATGAACAATTCCAGTTTTATCAACTTTAAAGTCAATTTTACCCCCTTTAACATCTTTTACGGCTTTAGCAACATCCATAGTAACAGTTCCCGTTTTTGGGTTAGGCATTAATCCTCGTGGTCCTAATATTCTACCAAGAGGTCCTAATTTACCCATAACACTAGGCATTGTAACTATAACATCAATATCCGTCCATCCTCCTTTAATTTTTTGAAGGTACTCATCTAATCCAACATAATCCGCCCCAGCTTCTTTCACTTCGGCTTCTTTGTCTGGTGTAACAAGAGCTAACACTCTAACTTCTTTACCAGTACCATGAGGTAAGGTAACTACACCTCTAACCATTTGGTTAGCCTTACGAGGATCAACACCTAAACGTATAGCAAGATCTACACTTGCATCAAACTTTACATTGGTGATTTTCTTTACTAAAGAAGAAGCATCTTCTAAATTATATGCAATATTTGCATCAACTTTTGAATGCGCTTCCTTTTGTTTCTTCGTCAGTTTTGCCATCTTCTTATGCTGTTTTTACAGGAGCTTTTCCTTTAACCTTAATACCCATAGACCTTGCAGTTCCTGCTACCATCAACATAGCAGATTCAACTTGAAATGCATTTAAATCTTGCATTTTATCTTCAGCAATTGCTTTGACTTGATCCCAGGTTACTGTAGCTACTCTCTTACGATTAGGCTCTCCTGATCCTTTTTTAACTTTGGCTGCTTCTAATAATTGAACGGCCGCTGGAGGTGTTTTAACAACAAAATCAAATGATTTGTCTTTATAAACATTGATAACTACAGGTAATATTTTCCCTGGTTTATCTTGAGTTCTAGCATTAAATTGCTTACAGAACTCCATAATGTTAACTCCGGCAGCACCCAATGCAGGCCCTACAGGTGGTGAAGGATTCGCTGCTCCTCCCCGTACTTGTAATTTTACAACCTTACTAATTTCTTTTGCCATTTTTCTAACTTTAATTAAGAAAATACATTAATTGGAAGCTAATGCATTAACATAATGTTGTAACATTTATGAAATTTTTTCAACTTGCATATAGTTTAGCTCTAATGGAGTTTTTCTTCCAAAGATCTTGACCATAACTTCAAGTTTTCTCTTTTCTTCGTTAATTTTTTCTATAGTCCCATCAAATCCATTAAATGGTCCATCAATAACTTTTACTGTTTCTCCAGGAATAAATGGTATTGCTACATTTTCATTTTGAACAGCCAACTCATCAACCGTACCTAACATTCTATTAACTTCTGCCTTTCTTAATGGAATCGGTTCCCCTCCTTTTGTTTCACCCAAAAAACCGATCACACCGGTAACGGCCTTAATAATGTGTGGAACCTCACCGGTTATGTTCGCCTCTATCATAATGTAACCAGGAAAATAAACCTTTTCTTTATGGTACTTTTTCCCATTTCGAATTTGGATAACCTTTTCGGTTGGCACCAGAACCTGACTTACAAAATCGTTTAAGCCCAATCGAGAAATTTCATTTTCAATATAAGTTTTTACCTTATTTTCTTGTCCGCCAATTGCTCTAACAGCGTACCATTTCATTAAAGAAGAATCAGCCATATTTTTTCTAATTAAAAATATTAAAATATTTTTCTAAACCTGTCTGGAAAAATTTATCCACCAAAAACACTGCAATTGCAAAAATGATAGTAAATACAGCAACAACAACTGTAGTTTTTTGCGCTTCCTGTCTAGGCATCCAAGTAACTTCGTTTTGCAGCTCTTTAAATGAATCTCTAATATAATTTACTATACCCATCTTTTCTTATTTTTTACGCACGGGTGGAGAGGCTCGAACTCCCGACACCTGGTTTTGGAGACCAGTGCTCTACCAACTGAGCTACACCCGTATTCAGAATCTATCCATGATCAAGTGAATAAATTCTAAAAAATTATACTAACTTCTAATTATTAATGTAGCTTTCATTTAAAAGCATACTAGGTGCCTCCTGAAAAGAGGCACCTAATAATTAAAAATCTATTTTAATTTTGACTATATAATTAGTCCAAAATTTCAGTAACCTGACCTGCACCAACAGTTCTACCACCTTCACGGATAGCAAAACGCAAACCTAAGTTTAATGCGATTGGTTGTAATAAATCAACTGTTACAGTTAAGTTATCTCCAGGCATTACCATTTCTATACCGTCAGGTAAGTTAATAGTTCCTGTTACATCCGTTGTTCTTACATAAAACTGAGGACGATAATTTTTATGGAATGGTGTATGACGACCACCTTCTTCTTTTTTCAAAACATAAACCTCTGCTTTAAATTTACCATGTGGTTTAATTGAACCTGGCTTACAAATTACCATTCCTCTTTTAATCTCATCCTTATCAATACCTCTTAATAAAATACCTACATTATCTCCGGCTTCACCCCTATCTAAAATTTTACGGAACATTTCAACACCAGTAACAGTAGAAGTTAATTTTTCAGCACCCATTCCGATTATCTCAACAGAATCACCTGTATTTGCTACACCAGTTTCGATTCTTCCTGTAGCAACAGTACCACGACCAGTAATAGAGAACACATCTTCAACAGGCATTAAGAAATCTTTATCAATATCTCTTTTTGGTAATTCGATCCATGTATCAACAGCATCCATCAATTCCATAATAGTATCTTCCCATTTTTCCTCACCATTAAGTGCACCTAATGCAGAACCTTGAATTACAGGACCATTGTCTCCATCATATTCATAGAATGTCAACAATTCTCTAATTTCCATATCAACCAATTCCAACAATTCTTCATCATCAACCATATCCACCTTGTTCATGAATACAACCATTCTAGGAATACCAACCTGACGTCCTAATAAGATATGCTCACGAGTTTGTGGCATTGGACCATCTGTAGCTGCAACAACCAGAATTGCACCATCCATTTGAGCCGCACCAGTTACCATGTTCTTCACATAATCCGCGTGACCAGGACAGTCAACATGTGCGTAATGACGTTTTTCTGTTGAATATTCTACGTGTGCCGTATTAATCGTAATTCCTCTTTCTTTTTCTCCGGAGCATTATCGATTTGATCAAAATCTGTTATTTCAGAAAGTCCTTTTTTTGCTAAAACTTTAGTAATAGCTGCTGTCAACGTAGTTTTACCGTGGTCAACGTGTCCAATTGTACCTATATTAAGGTGAGGTTTGGAACGATCAAAATGTTCTTTTGCCATGATTGTTAATTTTAAATCTTAGTTATATATAATTGTGTTTAAATTCATTTTTGTTTGAAGCATAAAAATTGAGCCAATGACTTGTCCCTCTTGCTATAGGGCTGAACCCCTGACTACTAGTGGTCACTCAATTTGCTTTGAATCAAATCTCATTCAAATATTATCACTACTAGAGCCAATGACGGGATTTGAACCCGTGACCTCTTCCTTACCAAGGAAACGCTCTACCCCTGAGCTACACCGGCATTTGTTATTAGGAGACCGGGCTCCTTAATATTATAATTCTGCTCAGGTCCAAATTAAAGGGTAACCATTTGAATCCCTTATCATCATCCTTCATTTATTATAAACAATAAAGTTATATTGTTTAATTTTGAGCGAGAGACCGGGCTCGAACCGGCGACAGTCAGCTTGGAAGGCTGAAGCTCTACCAACTGAGCTACTCTCGCAATTTACTATTTATCCATTTCAAATATCATGTGGGGAGAGCAGGATTCGAACCTGCGAAGGTTTCCCAACAGAGTTACAGTCTGTCCTCGTTGGCCGCTTGAGTATCTCCCCTCAATTTATTAATTTTCAAAGATCTGAGCCGATGGAGGGACTCGAACCCACGACCTGCTGATTACAAATCAGCTGCTCTAGCCAGCTGAGCTACATCGGCATTTTTACAAAATTTATTCAAAAAAAAATAAACCAAATCTGTTTACTTTATTTCAATTAATTCCATAAAAAAACAAACCGCTTTTTCTAACGGTTTGCAAATGTATAAAGTTTTATTTTTTCTACAAAACTTTTTATCTTTATTTTTGTTTTACGCCCTTAATTTCTCCTTTCTTTTCAATAATTGTCTTTTTATTGCATCAACTGCCAGGCTAACTGCTTCTTCAAAACTTTTATTTTGTTTTTTCGCTACCAAATCATTTCCAGGTAGGCGAATTTTTAGCTCTGATATCTTATTTTCTTTAATACTCGATTTTTCTACTTTTAAAAACATTTCAGCATCAACAATATTATCACTGAATTTTTCAAGATTATTGACCTTTTTTTCAATATATTTTACCAATTCTACATCAATATTAAAATTAACAGACTGCACAGATACTTTCATAAATCTTAAGTTTTATTGCCCCTAGGATGGGCATTGTTATACATTGTTTTTAATTCTTTCAAGCTACTATGTGTATAAACCTGAGTTGAAGCTAAACTTGCGTGCCCTAATAATTCTTTGACCGAATTCAAATCAGCACCTTCATTAAGTAAGTGCGTAGCGAAGGAATGTCTAATAACATGAGGGCTCTTTTTAGCTTTTACCGATACTCTACTAAAATAATCATTTATTATTCTATAAACAAGTGTGGAGTATAGTTTTTTACCTTTTTTCGTGATAAAAAAAAACTCGCTATTTGAATTAATTTTACTCTTCTCTATTTGATAAATTCCAATACTATCCACAACTGACCTTAATAACGGAATTTGTCTTTCCTTATTTCTCTTTCCTAAAACTTTAACTATTTCTTGTTTAAGATCGATGGATTCATTCTTCAATCCAATTAGTTCTGATCTACGCATACCCGTGGTATAAAGTAATTCAACAATCAACTTATCTCTCACCGAATCAAAATCCATTTTATGATCAAACAGATTAATCACCTCCTCAATTTCTTTTTGAGAAAAAGGTATATTTATTTTTTTTGCAATTTTTAATGACTGGTGTTTTCTAAGTGGATTTTCTTTTAATTGTTTCGTTTTTAGTAAAAAATTATAATAGGATTTTAAAGAACTTATTTTTCTATTTATAGAGCGATTTGAAATATTTCCCTCAACCAATTCAACTATCCAATTTCTAATATAACTATATGGTACATTAATTATATTTATCTCTTCAAATTCCTGTTTGCAAAACTTTTGAAATGTTTCTAAATCTTTTTTATAAGCTGCGACAGTATTGCCTGAATATTTTTTTTCGTAACTTATATATTCTATAAATGAAGTTATACTCAAATTTATTTCTTTCTATCATTCAATTAAGGTGAACAAATTCTGAATAAGAATTATCCTATAGTTCAAAATTACAAATTTCTTAATCATTGAAATAATTATTTAACAAAAAAGATTCTCACTTCCGTGAGAATCTTCCATTTTTTTCAATATTTAACTATAAAAATTCAGTTAAAATATTTCAATAATTATCCTTTTTCTTCTGCTGTTCTAATTGCTTGAACATATTCAGCCTTTTGCATTTGTTTGCGCTTTAATACCGAAGGTTTGTTGAATTGCTTACGTTCTCTCAATTTTTTCATAGTCTTTGTTCTATCGAATTTTCTTTTAAAACGTTTTAACGCTCTATCTATATTTTCTCCATCTTTTACTGGAATAATCAACATAGTGTGGCACCTCCTCTCATAAGTTCTTATCTAAATAATTTTTATTTTTGGGCTGCAAATATACAAACTATTTTTTTCTAATAAAACATATTCAAGTATTTAATTTAACACTGACAGAAACTACTGAACTATACGAAATTTATATGCTAAGAGTTTAATTACCGACCTAAACAACATATTGTTATTCAATTATTCTGGCAGATCAAATTAACCCTAATTCCGCGGCTTTAGAAACCAAACTCAATCTGTTTTTAACCGAATATTTCTGAAACATATTGTACAAATGCTTCTTTACCGTATCATCGGAAACGAAAAGAGCTGCCGCAATTTCTTTATTCCTCATTCCGATTGATACATATTTCAAGACTGCCATTTCACGAGGTGTAAATGATATTACATTATGGGATAATACTATTTCACTTTCTTGATCCTTCAAATCACGGTTAATGCTCTTTCTGGCAGCCTTTATGCAATGGAGTGCATTTTCTATATTTGTTTTATGCCTAATTCTCTTTGGCAGCATATTAATTAAATTGACCATAAGATTTCCTAATTCTAAGAATGGTAAAATAAATTCACTAGGCTCAGCTAGAATGAGTGCCTTTTCAAGGGTCATAAATGCCTTTTCAATTTTATCTTGTTTATAAAATAAAATGGCCTGCAAAGTAAAAATATCTATTAAGTGCAAATTATTTCGATGTGCAACATTCTTAATTTCATATTTCTCTAAAAGTTCTTCAGCTTCCCTAAGGCTTTTATTTGATCCTTCCGCAATCAGGAATCTGCATCGAGTTTCACAAGTGATTTCGAACCAAAACAGCATGGTCTTAATAGGATTACAAACACTAGGTTTCGACCAATGACTAAACAGCTCAATTTTCTCTTGCAGTATACCCAATCTGACCTTGCAAGAATTTACAAAATCCGTAAAATAAGAACCCAGGCTTTGGTTAAATTCTTCAAGCACTAATACCATATTGTTTGCACATTTTGACTTTCCATCCAGTTGATAGGCAATTACGAGTGCAATTATAGCATCCACTGCGGCACGAGCATGAAAGATGAAACGCTTATTTTTTACTTTTTCGAGCAAATTAATTGCATTTTTAAAGTCGCCTTTTTGGAGAAAGATCAAGCCTTCTAAATAATTACACCAACATAATGACTCTTCCAGATCGTTCGATATTGCAACACTGCGGCATCTATCAAAATATTTAATAGCTTCATCCGGCCTTAACTCAATGAAATTTATAAGTTTTAATACAAGAAGCAATCGCGTTTCTCTTAGGGGAGCCAACGGCTTTGAATCATTAAGCCAAAGAAGTACTTGTTTAGATACTTTCTCTGATTGACCCTGCATTTGCCCAGCTATTCCAAACAATAATTCAGTTTCTGCTCTAAAAGCAACTTCATTTAACGAAATCAATTTTAAAGCAAGTTCTAAATACTCTGAACCCTTTGAACCATCCTGAAATTCCTGCAAACTAGAAAGCCCTCTAAAATATGCTACTTCTCCTGAAAACTCATGTACCTCTGAATTTTTATTCATCAATTCATCTATTCTGTCAACAATAGACTTGAGCGCCTCTAAATCAAAAGTAAACATAAACACCCATCCTTTAGCAATCAATAATTCTGGCCTATTCTGAATTACCTGAACCGGTAATTTTGACAACCATTTATTTAATACATACCACTTGCCCGTATTAATCATTTTCCTGCCATATTGCTCAACAATTTGGGTGACTTTTTCTATATTTCCTGCGAGGCTTGCATGTTCAATTGCTTCATCGAGAAGACCATTCTCCTCGAACCATTTTGAAGCAATAATATGATATGTATCTATTTCGTCTGACGCTTTTGTTTTTTTTAGTTGATCTATAAGTAATTCTTTAAATTGATTGTGATATCTGAACCAATTTCTTGAATTATCAAGTGGAATTACAAACAGATTAGAACTGACTACCTTTTCAATAAACTCGTTTCCATCTAACGTATTTGCATCTTCTGGATCTAGTGTAGAAAAAAGTTCGTCCAAAACTTCATTACAAAAACAATCCAAAATGGATGAGATCATTAACTCATTCCGGAAATTTAGTGATTGTTTGGCTAATACTTCTGAAATTAAAAATTCAGAAACCAAGTGGATATTGCTGTCCATTTTTTTTAATATCCTATTAACACCCTTTGACTCGTCAATCGTTTTTGATATCATAATTAAACCTGCAATCCATCCCTCAGTTTTCTCGTAAAGAAATTCAGTTGTATCTTTATCCAATTCAATTTTAAGTAAATTTTTAAAAAGATTATTAATTTCCTTTTTAGAAAAAGAAAGTTCTCTCATTCTTATTTCATGCATCCGGTTATGTACACGTAGCGCACTCAAACTTAATGGTGGATCAAAGCGAGATATAATACAAATATGCAAGTTCTTTGGTGGGAAACGCAATAATTCCTCAATAAAACTATGAATTT
>PVMK01124469.1_pt1 | contig 54864 bp, 50 predicted proteins | sample 1853481 | NCBI WGS metagenome assembly PVMK01 (sample SAMN08533507, study PRJNA380276) | Marine sediment metagenome, whole genome shotgun sequencing project.
CTCCCATGCGTACGAATTCGCGATTACGTCCATCGATCCAGACGGCGTAGACCTTGCCGTTGGGACTCGTCGCGATGGTCGCAAAAGCGTGGTTAACCGGTATTTCGTCATCGTTTAATCGTGTCGAAGGCGCAAAGCCGTTGTCTTTTTTCGCGTGGGCGACGCGCAGTTCGCCAGTACGAAACTCGGGTAGCGTGGCTGCCCAGATGGCCGTGATGCCGCCATCGCCAGTGACCGTGAACTTCGCCCGGTTATCACCGCCGTAAAAATGCACGCGCCCTTCCTGATCGTTAATGCGGTGGGCGATACCAATGGGCGCGCCGTTGTCGTTCAGGGCGCTCAGGAAGGCATCGCGGGATCGCTTTGCCTTGCCGGTTTCGGTCCAGCTGATCAGGACTGATCCGTCAGGAGTGGACAGCAAGAACTGGTCGGCCGGGTTTTTCGCGGCGTCACCAAAGCTGCGGGCATCACCGAACCTCAGTTGTTTAGTGTCGTCATCGGCCATGCCGGTGGCCAGACCGATCAGGACCATCCCCGCGCCGGTTAAAGCTGATATTGCAAGATGCATTTTTCTCATCACTACGGCCCTCCTTAATCCGTCAGAATTTCTCTGACGATCATTCAACGCTATCGTTTCGCAGCACCTGTTCGGGTTGTGTTCAAAAGCATGTCGAGATTTTCTCGTAGCGTTTCTTCTTCCATTGCGCCAGAAACGACCTCCATAATCACTCCCGCGGCATTTATGAAAAACGTATACGGCGGACCAATGACCCGATAGGCCTGACCAACGCTATTGTCCCCATCAATGACGATCGGAAACGTAAGACCGGCATCTTCTGCCAACTCTTCGATCGCCCAGCGACTGTCCTGATAGCCAACGCCGAGGACTACAAAACCCTCATCTGCGGCTTTCGAATATGCGTCCTGAATAATCGGGAGTTCCTGCAGGCACGGGCTGCACCAGGAGGCGAAAAAATTAAGAACAACAGGTTTGCCACGAAACCCGGAAAGTCTGACCGGATTTTGTTCAAGGTCCCTGAGAAGAAAATCCGGCGCCTGGCCGCCCGGTATAGCTTCACCGGGCTCGGTTATACCGATTTCAGCTGCAACATCCTCGGAAGCGCCGGCGGCTGATGCGATGACTATGCTGAATACGGCAACCGCATGCCGGAAAAAGTTCGGTGCTCGCTGTTTTCGAAAACGTTGACTAAAACAGGTGGCTAACATGTTTATACCGCCCTCCCGAAACTCTGACTTTATGCTGATGCGTTGTTCGTCACGTTGAGAGTCACCAGGTTTGCTGTAGGCATGATTCTATCACTTGCTTATGAATCGCGGTATTTGTGCTCGTGAGAAGCGGTTAGGCCAGCTTCATGGCGTACACGGGCGTGTCCACATGCCGGATTAGAATGGCCAGGTCAATATTTCCAAAATTGGCGACTCGAAACCGACCAAAAGTATGTGTGCGATTAATGTTGCAGGCGGTTACGACCGCCGCATCCTCAATCGGATCAAAATCGGACTCGATTGCCGACAGGCGGCTCCATCGCCAGGTGCCGCTAACCAATTCCAACCAGGCCGATCCTGAGGGTGGCTGTATTGCATAAATGTCTCCACCGTCATTCGCCGAGTAATAAACAAAACAATCATGCCCGGGTGCATATTCCAGGGCTGCGTATGGTGATAAGGAAAGTTTCGTTCGATCTTCGGTCAGGGGCTTCAGCGGTATCTCGGGCATCGCTGGATCCAGCGCAAACAGCGCATTTTTCTGATGCGCCGCGACCACAATGATATTTCCGCGGCAATCGATCTGCATTGCGTTGTGATTTGCAAAGCCGGGTAATTTGTTCGGCTGGAGTTCGCCCCATTTGCCGAATGTACCGTCGTTGTTCGTTCCATCCGGTTGGAATCCGATAAATGCGTTTCCGCCAGCGTCATCACCGGAATGTCCCCAGAGTATCCGGCGTGATGCATCCCAGGTCGTCCAGCCACCGGAGTTCAGGATGGCCGCGTCATGTTTGGGGCCTCTGCGCCAGGACATGGTGCCGAGGTTAAACATGTGTGAAATGGCAACGGCTTGCGGCTCAGGTCCGAGAGCAAGTGCACCTTTGAATAATAAAAAGTCGTTGCCAACCGGATCATACTGAACGTAGTCATAAGTATGTGGTGGTACGGGTGAACCGTCCGGATACGTCGAGTCCGGGTATACCGTTCCCGATCCATATTCGTCCGGTGTGCCCGTGACGTAACCATCCGCAATTCTCGCCCATTCCCGCGATGCGAGATTGAAAGCATGTATATCCGAGCCGAAATAATTATTGTGCCCGCCGCCGAAAACAATCATCGATCCACAATTGCCAAAACGAGATGCGAAGATTGCGCTGTTGCAGGCTTCAGTTATCGCAGGGAAACCGACTCTTCCATGCCACGGTGAATGAGGCTTTCTTCCCAGTATTCGCCGCAGACGTTCCTTGGCCGTGCGTGGGGGATTAATGCGCTGGTCTGCCGCGGGATCGTTGTCCTGAAGATACCGCGTTCCATCTGGTGTTGCCGTCAGGTTCAAGTCAGGTCGGTCGCCGGAAATTCGGTACCAGTGCCCGGACTCCATGCGGTTAACCCAATCCGGCACGGTCAATTCATAATTATCTGTCAGGATGTTGCTCCGATGCTGTAGACAATTCGGATTGCCGGCGGTGTTGTAAGCTGGTTTGATTGTATCCGTATGTTAGCTGCCGGTAACAGGCCATTTTTTTTAATACCTGTGCGCGGCGCGCCATCCACGTCAAAATAAAAAACCCCGCCGCTCAGCGGGGTTTTGAACAGGACCGACAGCGTTGGTAAGTCTTTGCTCCGGTCATATACCGTGATGCGGAATTCGTCTATCAGGAATCCGGGGCTGCTTCTTTCAACGTGCCACCGGCGATCTTGTTACAAGTACCGGCGGGAACATAAATCCATTCCTCAGCATCGTTATCCACTTTGGCTTGTCCTGCACATGCATGGTTGCTGGTTCCGCAGTCATTCATTCCGGATTTGGCGATGCCGGCACACTTCTCAAAGCCCGGTTTGGCCGCAACGGCCGTGTTGGCAGCGATACCGAGGCCTAAAGCAACAACGCCCGTTAGCGCTGCGTTCATAAGACGAGTTTTATCTTTCACAATTTGCTCCTTAGAAAAACGAATGTCAGTGGGTAAGTTCTTGATGTTGGCCAATATAGGCGAATAGACCGGGATTCAATAAGTAAGTTCCCGCCGATTTTCAACAGCCTGTTAGTATATGCCAATTTCATGTCTCTTCGAAGTCCCCGGAACCCCAATCCAGTAGGCGCTAGCAGTGTAAAATCGCCGGATCGCTGCTAAATTCGAACGGGCACTCATAGCCGGCGAGCTTAAGCACCGATAAGCATTATTGAAGAACAAAAGAATTACTGCGCGATTCAATGACCGTCGATCAAGCCACAAGAAGTTCCCGCCTGAGATCCATTCGCTTGCCGATACTGATCGTGTTGGTGACGTTGACGATCATTTTTATCCTCATTGCAACCCGGCCTCGCATGCGTCCGGTTCCGGTAGCCGAGCGAGTCTGGCCCGTTGAGGTGATAGAGGCGCACTACGGAACCGTGCGGCCAGAACTCAGGTTGTTTGGCGAGGTAACTGCTGGACGGCGTAGTGAATTACGGCCTTTGGTTTCGGGGTTAATAATTGAGGTCGGACCCAATTTTCGCGATGGCGGTATTGTCGGGAAAGGCGAGCTGTTGGTGCAGATAGATCCGTTTGACTATGAAACCGCGCTGGCGGAACAGCGCTCCATATTGAAAGAGGCGGAAGCACGCCTGCAGCTGCTGAAAAAGGATTACGAACGCGCCAAAGAGCTAAGAATAGAAAACACCGTATCCGAGCAATTTCTGGAAAAGGCGGAGCTGGAGCAGGTGCAGCAGGAAGCTATTGTTGAGCAACGCGGGATCAGTGTCAGTCAGGCCCAGCGAGATCGCACCGAGACGCGGTTACTGGCTCCATATGATGGAGTGATCAACAACGTCAGCGCGAATCTCGGAAGCCAGGTCAGTGGGTTTGGTAACGACAAAGTTGCTGACTTGATTGACACGAGCCGGTTGGAGGTTCGTTTTTCTCTGTCCAATGCTCAGTATGGGCGTTTGCTTGAAAGTGGTGACCCGGTCATCGGCCGGCCGGTCCGGGTATCGTGGACGATCGGCAATGAGACGATGGAGTATGACGCGCGTATCGAGCGCGTTGGTGCCGAGATCGTATCCACGACGGGCGGTGTCGAGGTTTACGCTGTCATTGAAAGTTCAGGAAGCCAGACCAATTTACGGCCGGGTGCGTTTGTTGCCGTGAGTCTTTCAGACAAGATATATCAGAATGTAATTTCGGCGCCCGACAGCGCAATTTATGGCGAGGATGTGATTTATGTGATCAAGGATGAGCGCATGGTGGAGAGGCGTATTCATATACAGGGTTATGACGGATCGAACCTCTTGTTCACCAGAACCGGAGATCCACCTGTCGAGGAAGGTGATCTGATTGTGACCACGCAGCTCAGGGAAGGCGGATCCGGCGCTAAAGTTGAAGTCCGGTAAGCGGCATGGAATCGCGCGGTCTGATTAATCTATTTTCCCGGCACCCTGTTGCCGGGAATCTGTTAATGATCTTGATGATTCTGTTTGGCAGCTACGGCCTCACGCAGCTGAGTCGACAGGTACTCCCTGATTTCGTACTGGATGTCATTAACATCAGTGTTCAGTGGCCCGGGGCCAGTCCGGCTGATGTGGAAGCGAATATTCTCGAGGCGATCGAACCCGAGGTTCGCTTTCTGGAAAATGTCGACCGGGTGGATTCCGGCGCCCTCGAAGGCAGTGCAGGCATCACGATCACGTATCGTGAAGGCACGAACATGTCGGCGGCCTTGACCGACGTACAGGCGGCGGTTGCGCGAATCACGACGTTTCCCGCTGATATGGAGCGCCCGGTGATCTACCAGGTTATTCAGGGCGATGACGTTTGCCGTATCGAAATTTCCGGTCCGTTTCCCGAAGAAAGTTTGAAGAACGTGGCGAAGCGAATTCGGGATGATTTGCTCGAGCGTGGAATGGCACGAATCACAATGGTGGGTGTCCGGGATGCCGAGATTCGTGTAGAGATCTCTGACGATGTCTTGCGGCAGCTTGATCTCACCGTAAATGACATCGTTACAAGAATCGAACAGTCCAGCCTGAATCTGCCCTCAGGCAGTATAGAGAGTGGTGGAGTATCGCGACAGATCCGTAGCGAGACGCTGGCGCGATCAGCACGTGAAGTCGCCGAGATTGAAGTGTTGTCGAAAAATACCGGTGAGAAACTGCGTCTCAAGGACATCGCTCGAATATACGAAACCTTCGAAGATGATGCTATCACCCATGTTATCGGCGAACATCCCGGCGTCGAATTGGTGGTCGGGCGGGCCAAGGGTGTCGACTCGATAAATGCACAACGCGTCGTTACAGAATACCTCGAAGAACTACGCGCGGAGTTACCGCCAACGCTGCACGTAGACATGTTCGATGTTTTCGCGGATCAGGCAACTCAGCGGGTACGCATGCTCGTCAACAACGGTTTCACGGGCTTATTGCTGGTGATGTTGGTGTTGTATGTTTTCCTCAATGGTCGAGTCGCATTCTGGGTGGCGATGGGCATCCCGATATCGATCCTGGCCACCTTGGGTGGCATGGCTATTCTGGGCCTTACTCTGAATATGATCAGCATGTTCGCCATTATTATGGGTTTAGGTATTATCGTCGACGATGCCATTGTCATTGGCGAGCATTCGGAGATGTTGCACCGGCATGGCATGTCGCCACAGGATGCGACAATAACAGCGGCGCACAAAATGTTCGCGCCGGTTATGGCGGCGTCGTTGACGACGATCGCAGCTTTTTTTCCGATACTCATGATCAGTGGCGTCATGGGAAATATTATCCGTGAGCTGCCGATCGTCATTATGCTGGTCATCATCGCCAGCCTCATAGAATGTTTTCTGGTATTGCCGATGCACCTGCGCGGCGCCCTGCAACGTATGGACATCAAGCCGGGAAAGGGTCCCAGTCGCTGGCACCTGCAATTTAACCATTTTCGTGACAGTCGATTTAGCAATGCGGTGAGGTATTGTTTTCAGCGACGCTACAGCACCGTGCTGGCGACCCTTTGTGCATTTTTTATTGCCCTGTCGCTGATGATGTCCGGGCGCGTCGGGTTTGAGTTATTCGCGAACCCCGAGACGGATCTCGTGTACGGAAATTTTGTGCTGAGTCCCGGCGCGCGCCGGGAGAGTACCGAAGTAATGCTTCAGGAAATGATTCGCGCGGCACATGTTGTCGACGATCAACTCACAAACGGCAAGGGTGGTTTGATTGCCTATGAGGTTGGCGCTATCGGAACAACCGGCGGGCGAGCAGGCGCAGCCGTGCTAATCGGTGATCACGTCGGCTCTCTGGTCATTGAATTGATCACGAGTGATAAACGTGATGTCAGAACCAGCACATTCATGCGTGCGTGGGAGGTGGAGGTCAAGCGCCGGCCGGGTGTGGAACGGGTAACGATTTTTGAGTTCAGTGCCGGGGGTCCGCCCGGGCGCGACCTGGACATCCGGCTGCATGGCGCCGATTTGGAAGTTTTAAAGGCCGCTGCAATGGAGGTTCGCAGCAGGCTCCGCACCGTTCCGGGTGTGATGGCTGTTTCCGACAACCTGCCGTACGGCAAGCAGGAAATTGTCATGGAAGTAACGCCAGCGGGCAAGGCCAAGGGGTTTACGAACCAGAGCGTTGCCCGCCAGGTTCGTAATGCATTCGAAGGCGCCATCGCGCAACGTTTCTCCAGAGACCAGGAGGAAATCATCGTCAGGGTCAAGCTCGATGAATCGTCGATGAGGCGGGAGACGATTCGCGATCTTTATTTACGGGCACCCGATGGTTCTGAAGTTCCGATTACCGAGGTGGTCGACTTCAAATCTGCGCTTGGATTTTCGCAGATCCGGCGGGAGGATGGGTTGCGCCAGGTTTCGGTGACTGCCGAAGTGGAAACATCGATCACTACCAGTAATGTTGTCATGGGGATTGTCAACCGTGATATCGCGCCGGAGATAAAGCGCAAATACGGCGTGTTCCTGGAATTCAAAGGAAGGGCGGAAGAGCAACGCACTGCGTTGGGCGACATGGGCATCGTGCTGCTTTTAGCCTTGTCGATGATGTACATCATCCTGGCCTGGGTGTTTTCCAGCTACACGACTCCATTTGTAGTGATGTCGATTATTCCGTTCGGACTTATTGGTGCGATTGTCGGGCATTACATTATGGGCATGAATCTCACCATGCTGAGCCTTCAGGCATTGCTGGGGCTGGCTGGCGTCATGATCAATGACTCCATCATATTGGTGATGACTATCAAGCGTCTGACCGCTGAAGGCAAAGCGTTTCAGGATGCCGTCCTGGCCGGTGTCCGGGAACGGCTTCGGCCGGTGTTATTGACAACCCTGACGACTATTGGTGGGGTGACGCCATTGTTGTTCGAACGAAGCCTGCAGGCTCAGCTCGTGCAGCCCCTGGCGGTCACACTGATTTTCGGGCTACTGGTTTCGCCGCTTCTGGTTCTGTTCTTCGTACCATCATTACTCGGCATCGGCATGGATTTACGGTCCGGTCGACGTCGGCACGTTGATCAGCCAGTATCAATCTAGCAGACTTTTCAAACAGCCTGTTAGACAAGATTGGTGTCTGACACTGTTTTGTTCGGAAACAGCTTTAGTACAGTAAAACCAACTACGCCGCAGAGCAGGGAACCGACAATAATGGCAAGGCGGTCTGACTGACCATACCCGACACCAGCGTGCTCGTATGCCAGACCATCAATAAACAGGCTCATCGTAAATCCGACGCCGCATAAAATCGCGGTTCCGTAGATCTGCATCATGGACGTTTTGGCCGGTAAGTTAGCAATGCCGGTCTTGATGCTTATCCATGCAAAGCCGAATACTCCAATTTGCTTGCCAAGAAATAATCCGAGAATAATACCGAGAGGCACCGGGTCAAGCAGCGAACTCAGACTGATGCCTTCCAGGCTTACTCCACCGTTTACAAATGCGAACAAAGGCAGAATCCCGAATGCAACCCAAGGATGCAGATTGTGCAAAAGATTTTGCAAGGGCGACCCATCTTCGGAATTCTCATCACCTAAAGGTATGTAAAAACCAAGGACGACTCCGGCGATAGTGGCATGAACGCCTGATTTCAACACCGAGACCCACAGGACGATTCCTACAATCAAGTAGGGCGCTAATCGTAATACCCTTTTCAGTTTCAACCACGAAAGAGCCGCGACGCATAGCAGGGCAACTAGCATGGATGCTATGGATAGATCAGCCGTGTAAAACAGGGCAATAATCAGAATTGCACCCAGGTCATCGATGATGGCCAGAGTCATCAGGAACAATTTCAGAGCGGTTGGCATGTTGCCGACCATTGCCAGAACTGCTAAAGCAAACGCAATATCTGTCGCAGTAGGAATAGCCCATCCCTGCAGGGCCACAGAATCGCCGTTATTCAGAAGATAGAAAATTGCTGCCGGCGCCAATATCCCACCAAAACCGGCCATGCCCGGCAGGATAATCTGGCGTGGGTCAGAGAGTTCCCCAATTAAAATCTCGCGTTTGACCTCCATGCCGATAGTGAAGAAGAACACGGCCATCAGTGCGTCATTCACCCACAAGAACAAGGATTTATCGATGTCCAGTGGGCCCACACGTATCTGAATGGGAATGTCTAGAAACCTGTCATAGACACCACCCCACGGCGAGTTGCTTAAGATCATTGCGGCGGCGGCCGCGATTAACAGCAAGATTCCGCCGGCGGATTCCAGTTTGAAGAAAGCGTTAAAAGTGGTTCTTGGCATAGTTAGACGCCTGATTTACGCTATATGTTGATAAGCCGACTGAGATAACCTAGTGACGATTATATGGGTGATATATCGATGTGTCTTGAAGAACCTCCCTGGGTGAGCCTGCTGGAACGCGCTGCGTTAATTCTGATAATCGTGCTCGTAGCGGCGTGCGCGGACATCCATAAATCGGCGGATTATGAGCGTCATCGTTACAGTCAGCTCGTGGTCCCGTACGACCGAAACGATGTGATGTATTTCGATGTCACGTTTAACGCGGAATTTCCTGATGGTGAGGCCACTGAGGCGACGCGCATGGAGTGGCTGAAGGCCTGGTTAGGGCAGCGAAGCATGTGTGCGGAGAGTTTTGAAATCGTTGACCGTCGGCCATTCGAACCAATGGAAAATAATCCAGCTCATCATGATATTCGATACGAGGTGAAGTGCGGTGCTGAGTAAGGAGGCTGAGTCTCCGGCGTGATTTATCTTATCGGGATTCTAATTCTTCTGATCCTCGTATTCGGTCCAAGCGTCTGGGTGAAGCGGGTATTGGCTCGCTACAGTAGTCCGCCAGATCGTTATCCGGGTACGGGCGGAGAACTGGCAAGGCACCTGCTGGATGCGCTAAACCTTGATCAGGTCAAGACCGAAGTCACGGAAATAGGTGACCACTACGATCCCGACGATAAAGTAGTCAGGCTGACGGCCGATAAATTCAATGGTCATTCGTTGACAGCGATCACTGTTGCAGCTCACGAAGTGGGCCACGCCCATCAGGATGCGACCGGTTACCGGCCTCTTGTCTGGCGGACGCGCCTGGTCAAGTTCTTGGCGCCGGGTGAACGTGTCGGCGCAGCGGTATTGATGCTGGCGCCCCTGGTAACCCTGGTAACGCGCGCGCCCCTCGCGGGCCTGCTGATGCTACTCGGTGGATTTCTGGTGCTGGGTCTGGGCGCGCTGGTTCATTTTATTACCCTGCCGATGGAACTGGACGCGAGCTTTGGCCGCGCTCTGCCGATGCTCGAAAAAGGCGGTTATTTGAAATCGGGTGATGAGCCACATGCGCGCCGTATTTTACGGGCGGCGGCCTTTACCTATGTTTCGGTATCTCTAATGAGTCTGCTGAATGTCGGTCGATGGTGGGCCATCTTGCGACGATGATTGGTTGCCGGCCCGCATATTGCACGAGATCCGGCCACAATCCGGATGCCTCAGTTGATAGTCAGCAAGCGGTTGCCAGGCTTGATTAGCCAGCGGTCGGTAAATCCGGCGTTCAACTCGAGAACCATCGGCACAGGTTCGGTGGACGAAATGCGCCTGGTTGAGAGTGGTGTCGTATTTTTCGCAATGCTCGAAATAGTACTGTCCTGCCGGATGAACAGCATGTCTAAAGAGATATAGGTATTTTTCATCCACATCGTCATGCCGATCGGTTGCGGGTAGGTGAATAGCATTCCTTCCCGTTCGTCCATCTGTTCAATGAACATCAGGCCTTGCGCGCGTTGCGTCGATGTCTCTGCCAGATAGATATTCAGCAAAAGACAATAAATTCCGGAACTCTCCATGATGGCCCGGGACTGTCTGAACTCAACCAGGAATCTGCTCGGGTTGGCGGCCTCGGCTAAGTTGATGATTACCGTACCGCAGAGGATCAGGCAGGCGGCCCACCAACCGAATCGCATTGTATTATCTTTCCGCATATAGGTCCGCCTGGCGAGAAATGTGCGTTAAGACTCATCCAGCGCCAGGCGCCCGGAAAACCGGAAATCCCCGAGAGTCACTGTGCCACGATCGGAAAGAGACGGCAGACCGCCGGCGCAGTAGACGTCGCCATCGATTTGAAATGCCGGAAACCTCTCGCCGACAATCTTTTCAACTTTGTGAATCATCGTCCAGCATCGGTCAATACCGCTGGTGCTGAAGAATCGGCCGTCGATTTCATCGATTATCGTGATGTTTGCGACCCTTTCCTTACGGGCCAATTGATCTATTCTGCCATCAACGCCAATAACAAATACCAGCCTGGCCTTGCGGCCCTCCTTGGAGGCGAACAACAGTCGAATGCCATTGCCGTCGGGCCGAAGCATCCCCTCGCAAGTCATGTTCGCTCCTTGCCAGTCGATGTTCAGGTCCAGCGCACCATACATGCGACCGCTCAGGAATCCGTCGCTTTCGCGACTACAAAGATTCAGGGTAAGCGGCGCCGGCGCATTTCTATCGGCGCCGAGACCGGCCTGTTGCGTGTAATCACCTATCGTCAGCGTACTGATGGCTGCAACAACGATCATGCCCAACATCTCGATCAGAAGTTTGGCCCATGGAGGCGGGTTGAAATTGATCTCTTCGGTGGTGTTGATCATATTGATGCGTAATTGACCGTCGGAATTTCTTATGGCGGCACCGAATAACTTAACATCCGTGGCGGGGACTTTCGAGGACGATCATTTCGACTCTGTGCCTCACGGGCGCCGTCGAGAAAGGCACGTGAAATTGCCCGACTCAGCACCTGTTAAGCTCGCATTTTTCGATCATTGCCCAAGAACCGACATAAACGGGCGCGGAATACCATATTCAGCTTCATAGCGGGTTTTTTAGCTTTGATCGATTGCCGGCTTATGTCTGGAATTGTGATTCACACCATGGATCAAAGTGGGGCACCCGTCTAACGTCCGTTCTTTATCGCGATTGCGTTGGATAACGGGTGAACGAGTCAACCAGTAACAATCTGAATTCGCCCTTTGCGGATCAGCGGCAGCGTGGCTTCCGTTGGCTACTGTTTTCCGGATTTCTGGAAGAGGAGTTCAGGCAGTACTACGCGCATAGTAGTTTGCTGCGCGCGCGAGTATTCCTGGTTTTTGGCATCGTGTTCACCCTGCTGTGGCTGGGAATGATGTTGGCGAGCCGCGATTTCCATCCGGCCAATTTAGCGTTCAATATTCTGGTAATGCTACCCGTCCTGGTCGCTGCATTGATGGCGTCGATGAAGCCGGGCGAGCATCGTCTATACCAGCTTTTGTTGGCGGTCAGTGCGCTACTGATGGGCTTGTGGTTAACGTCCATCGTTACTCGCGCGAGTATTGCCGGCATGCCGTACTATTTTTCCGCACTCGTTGCCTGGATTTTCGTCGTCTGGTTGTTTCTCGGTTTACCCATCCGACACGCAGCCGTCACCACAATGACTATATCCGGCTTATATACGTTCGGTAATTTCAACTGGAATTTGGAATTGCATGAGGCCATTTTCTCCACCGGTATGCTGGGATTTGTCAATCTGATCGGTGCATTTTGTTGCTATCAGCTGGAACGCGCTGTTCGTCATGGGTTCCTCGAAGGTAAGGAACTGTCGCAACTCGCTGAGCTGGATGGCTTGACGGGATTGCATAACCGGCGCAGCTATGATCAGTACCTGGAAAGAATCTGGCGCCAGTCACGACGTGAAGAAGATCAGCTTATATTGGTGCTCATTGATATCGATCACTTCAAGGCTTTCAATGATCATTATGGTCACCAGGCTGGTGACGATGCACTCAAGGAAGTGGCCAACGTAATCGGCATGAGCGCACAGCGGCCGCTGGACTTTGCCGCGCGATTCGGTGGCGAAGAATTCGCTTTGATTCTTTACGCTCCCGCCGGAGACTACGGTCGTGAGTTGCCGGAGCAGCTGCGAATGTCAGTCAGAAGCCTGAAAATTGCCCATGCGAAATCGCTGACAGATCAATACCTGACGGTCAGCATTGGGGTTGCATTGGTGATGCCGGGGACGAAACGCAGCCTGGCCGGCTGTGTTCAGATGGCTGATGAAGCGCTGTACCTGGCAAAAGAAAAAGGCCGGAACCAGGTACGAGTCAAGGAATCCTCAAACGCCCAGATCCAGACGGGTCGTTTTCGCGCAGATACAAAGTTGTCTGCTTAATCCTGCTTTCTTCCTCCGCGCTTTTTCCGAAAATCACCAACGCCCGACATTCGGCATCGATTTCCAGGGCTCCGCGACCGCCAAGGGCGCGCCTGCCTGTAATAGCTCAATAGAGACATTGTCTGGAGAGCGCACAAAAGCCATGTAGCCGTCGCGTGGGGGGCGATTAATTTTCACTCCATGATCCATCAATCGCTGGCAGGTCTGATAGATGTCCTCGACCTGATAGGCCAGGTGCCCGAAATTCCGGCCTTCGGAATATTCCTCAGGATCCCAGTTGTAAGTCAACTCTATGCAATTTGATTCATCACCTTCGGCGGCGAGAAAAATCAGGGTAAAACGGCCGTCTTTATTTTCAGAGCGGCGGACTTCCTTTAAACCCAGTTTTGTGCAATAAAAATCCATCGACTCATCGATGTTCGACACTCGGACCATGGTGTGAAGATATTTCATCTTGTCATCTCCTTAGGGAACCTCTGATTAATTCATGAACGGCGTCTATGAGCCCGAACCGGCCCCCTGCGGCGTTGCGAATCTTGCCAATAGTCCAGCTATTAGCTGCGATCCGCGCCTTGCCGGAGACCGTTTCGAATCTCATAGCCGCTCGCCCAGAATTAATCAGAGGTTCCCTAGACTTTTTGAATCAGCAAGTCACCGGTGCTTTTTTACGATGACTTGCAAAGCCCGAAATACTGGGTGAAGCTATCTTATCTTTATGTACTCGATCAGGCGATGAGTAATAGCAAAGACATCATCATCTATGTGCCGGGCATGAAGCCCAAGCCTCCCATTGAGGACCATCGAGCAACCTTGTGGAAGTGCATGCTGGAGGGTGTTCGTCGTGCCGATAGATTCGCTGCCCAGGGATTAGCGCTTCACGAGGAGGTATTTCAGCTGATTGGCTGGACGAGTTTGTTCTATTCGGAGCAGCGTGACCTGGCGCTCGATCTTCCGGGCGTTGAACGCTTGCTCAGGCTGGATGGACCTGAGGCGCGGGATGTACGCGAAGCCCTTCACTGGCATAAGCGGATCGCGCAGTTCATTTACCTTATGAGCGACGCGTTTCCGATTTTGATCGATCTCGTGGCCAATCCGGATTTGAAGGCAACCCTGCAGGATTCCCGGCGTTACTTTAGAAATGAGCATGGCGTAGCTACCGAGATACGCAAAATCGTAAGTGATGCCCTGGACGCGGCCTGGCAAACCGGTCGGCGCATCATGTTGATCGGACACAGTCTGGGATCCGTTATTGCCTACGATGTGCTATGGGATTTGAGTCGTCGCCAGATGAGTGACGTGCGTATCGACCACTTTGTGACACTGGGTAGCCCATTAGGGCTGAACTTTGTCAAGCATCGTATGCTGAACACTCGCCATCACGAGATCAATCAATACCCGGCTAACATTCGAAGGTGGTCCAACCTGTCGGCAGTCGGCGAAATGACAGCTCTCGACCGGAGTTTTGCCGATGATTACCGGTCGATGCTGGAGCAAGGCCTCGTCGAGAGCATTACCGATCACATCGAGTTAATGAATTATTTTCGCGGGCCGGAAGGCCTCAATGTTCATCGGTGCTATGGTTACATGGTAAATGAGAAAACCGGTGCCGTAATCGCCGATTGGCTGAACGCCAGCTGATTGATCTGGCCGAATCATAGGCTTTCCGGTTTGGGAGCGATTATTAAATCGATGCGTCGATTCTTCGCCCGGCCTTCCGCCGTTTTATTATTCGAGATCGGTCGTGCGTCGCCATAGCCATGGGCCGTGATCCTATAGTCGGGAATGCGCATTTCTTTCGTAATGTAATCCATTACCGATTGGGCTCTGGCCATAGATAGCTGCAGGTTTCTGCCTGGATTGCCCTTCGAATCCGTATGCCCTTCGATGATTAAATCGCACTGCGGAAAAACATTGATCGCAGCTTCAAGTTTATCGATTAACTCGATTGCAGCTATATTGAGTTCTGATGAATTACTGGTAAAACTCAGGCCCGTCAATCTGATAATCAGATTGTTTACGTCACGTAATACGATAGCCTCAGATGGATCAAACATATTTTCGATCAGCTCGAACTGCTCGCGGGTTCTGGCTTGCCTTTCCAGGCGCCGCACCAGGGTGACGCGTTCAGCGGCGGCTCCGCCGAGTCGGTCATCCAGTTCACGCAATTCTTCCTCGAGACCCCTGATCTGACGATCGCGTTCAACGAGATCCTCGCGCAGTCCCTGAATTTCATGAATTGATCGAATGATCTGTTCGCTGGTGTTTGCATATCCCGAGGTGAAATCCGGTTCGATTTCCAGAGACTCTGAAATAGCGATGACCGGTGATTCCCAGTCCCGGATAACGCCTTCCACGGATGTTTCATCCTGGCGCACGCGATTCACGATCCCGGCGATGTACATCGCATGCCGGGCTCCGTAGCTAGCCTGGCTGGCAAGGGCGATTGCCTCAGCGGTCTGGTATCGATCTTTGACCAGTGAAGCATCTGCTTGCTGCAGCAATTCGCGGGCCTGGTTCAGCGTCAACGGTGCTGCCTTCCCGACCTTGCCCTGATCGGCCTCGGCAATCAAACCTCTGGCCTGGGATAAATGCCGTGCTCTGATCGCATTCAATTCCGCAACTCGGTACGCAGCGCTGGCCTGCTCGCCGCGTTCTCTCGTCCTGTCAAGATTCCCTTTTTCCAGAGCCAGCGCGGCATCATTGAATTGTTTTTCGGCGTCCAGCCAGTCGCGTGGTGCCAGCCGATAGGCCTCTGCTTCGTTCGCGGCAACGCGACTGTCGATCGCGTCTCGTAGCGTCAGTTTGGCTATCTCAGCGTTAGAGGTAGCCTTCTGAAAATAGCCTGTAGCTTCTGCGAGGGTATCCTTGATGCGCTCAAGGTTTTTGCCTTTCTCAAATGCGCGTTTAGCAGCGTCCAGTTCCTTAACCGCGCGCTGATAAGTTTTTGGTGACAGCAAGACTACTTCAGCCGCTTCAGCGGCATTTCGTGCGTTTTCAGCATCACCGAAAATGGTTTGCTCAAGTTCCTGCGCGTTTGCTAATGTAAATATGAAAGTGAGACACATGACCACTGTGTTTCGTGAATACGCCGTCATACTTGAAAGCCTCTGTCTCATTTGATTGTCCGTGGGTTCGTGTCAAATTATGCTGAGCGCCCGAGATCGACAACATGCTTGACTTCCGCCAAATTATGGCCGTCTCGGGTGGGTAAAAAAAGCTCCCGGATCTGTGCGTTTCTTCACAGAATTACTGGCCTCTAATCTGTACCCTTGGATCATGCGTGCCAAGTATTACACAAGATTTCTGTTGCGAGCCGGTGGGGAGCATATCGCTGATGAATACAGTGGTGTGGTCGAATTGAATCAAGGGCACGATCAGGTTTTGGATGTGACGGAAATTGAAGCTTTGCTTGCGCAGAATTTTCAGATGGAAGCAGAGCATGTCGAGCTGTTGAACTGGTCTCGACTGCACTAAGAGAACTACAGGATTATCACCGACTGGCGAGTACTGAGTAGCTATTAGCTGGATTAATTAGACTTCCCCCTGTATTGCCCGGCCTTTGTGCCGGGCTTTTTTTGGCGAAAAAAGCTGCGGCGGGCACGTTTCTTCGCTTATAGGCAACGGCTATCAGGGGTCAGCGCAAAAAAAGGCTCTGGGCCGGTCTTTCGTGCGAAAATACCGACCTTTATCAGGCTGGATACGGTATTCGTGGCTAGGTTTAAAGGCATTCCGATCGTAAAAAGCGGAGAAAAATATCTCACCGCCGGCGGATTTACGGCCATCAAGAATGGCATAAATAAAAACCGCAGCAAGCACCCCGCGGGTCGCGTCCCCAAACCTCCCTGGCTGCGGGTTCCGGTGCCCTCCGGTACGGGTTACACGAGGATGCGCCAGAACGTCGAGTCCTATCGGCTGGCAACCGTCTGTCAGGAGTCGATTTGCCCGAATATTGGCGAATGCTGGGACCGCGGAACCGCGACCATCATGCTGATGGGTCGTGTCTGCACTCGCGCCTGCAGATTCTGCGCCGTTGATACCGGCAACCCGGCCGGTTGGCTGGATCCGGACGAGCCGGATAATGCGGCGGAATCCGTGCGTATCATGGATTTGAAATATATCGTGCTGACTTCCGTGGATCGTGATGACCTGGACGATGGTGGGGCAGCGCATTACGCAGCCTGCATAACGGCGATCAAAAGGGTCAATCCACAAACCGCTGTCGAAGCGCTTACCCCGGATTTTCAGGGGAATCCTGCCGCGGTTCGAACGGTTGTGGATGCGCCACTGGATGTCTATGCACAAAACCTGGAAACGGTTCACCGCTTGACGAAACGCGTTCGTGATCCGCGAGCCGGATATCGCCAGACTCTGGATGTTTTGGAGCAGGCTAAGATGCATCGCCCCGAGATATTGACGAAAAGTAGTCTGATGCTGGGCTTGGGTGAGACGGAGCAGGAGATTGCGAGCGCCATGGATGACTTACGTAGCAGTGGCGTGGATTTGTTAACGCTGGGTCAATATTTGCGTCCCACGGAGAATCATTTACCGGTTGACAGATTTGTTCACCCGGACGAATTTTCACGGTATCGTAAACTGGGACTGGAACGTGGATTTATTGAGGTGGTCTCCGGACCCCTCGTGCGGTCAAGCTATCGTGCGGAGAGAGCGCTGGAGAAAAATAATGTTGGCCTGGGGGGCGGTAATGTAGCCGCACTCTGAGTTTTATGGGGGTCTGATAGTAGATGGGTGAGTTTATTTTTGAGTACGGGATTTTCCTGGCCAAGGCAGTGACGGTTGTGGCATCTGTCGGAGCGATATTGATTCTCATAATAGGTTTCTCGCGCAGGAATCCAGCCGAGTTTGGTTTGACAGTCGAAAAACTGAACGACAGATATCGTGATATGACAAGCGTGCTGCAACACGCGGTGTTGAAAAAATCCGCCTGGAAACAGTATGCAAAGGATGAGAAGAAGGAACGTAAGAACCAGAAAAAGGACGGAACGGGAACGGATGAGCAGCGCAGGCGCCTGTTCGTGCTGGATTTCAAGGGAGATATCCGGGCCACGGGTGTAAAACATCTGCGCGAAGAGATCAGTGCGGTGGTTTCTGTCGCCACGGCGGCAGATGAAGTCGTACTACGCCTGGAAAATCCGGGCGGCACCGTGCACGAGCACGGGCTGGCGGCCTCGCAACTGCTACGGATCAAGGATTCCGGTATTCCGCTTACGGTGATCGTGGATAAGGTTGCAGCCAGCGGCGGTTATCTGATGGCCTGTATCGCTGACCGGATCATTGCGGCGCCGTTTGCTGTAATCGGCTCTATAGGGAGTCCTGGCTCAGATACCGAATTTCAATCGGGCTCTGGCGTCACGTGGAGTGGACTTCGAGCAGATAACGGCCGGCAAGTACAAGCGTACCGTGACCATGTTTGGCAAGAACAGCGACGAGGATCGCGCCAAACTCAAGGAAGAACTGGAAGAAGTCCACCATCTGTTCAAAGACCTTGTTGCAAAGCAGCGGCCGAACCTTGATGTCGAGGCGGTGTCTACTGGAGAGCACTGGTATGGTACTCGTGCGCTGGAAATGGGTCTGGTCGATAAGCTGGCATCCAGTGATGATTACCTGATGTCGGCGGCCACAGATGCCGACATCTATCAGGTGGCGTTTCGTGGTAAACAGTCGTTACAGGACCGGATATTCGCGGTTTTCGAATCGACACTGGAACGAATGGGCCTGTCGCAATTGATGAGTAAGACATTATTTCGCTAGCAGGCTTTTTAAACAGCCGGCTAGAAGGATAAGCAGAGGATTTAAATGTACGCCAACAACAAATTTCTCCTGACCGTGGTGAGCATTGCGCTGCTTGCCATGAGCGGTTGCACCGTACCACTGGTGAGCGAGAGAGAGATTGAAATCGAATCAGAGAAAAATTTCGATGACATGAAGATGAGTAACGCACCGTCCACTGACGTGAGTCAGCGTAATTATGTGGTGTGTGTTGCCAGGGCTATAATCGAACAGACGGAAGAGCCATACCGAAGCCTGGATTGGGAGATTGTGATATTCGACGATGACCAACAGATACAGGCCTTCGCAATGGCCGGTGGAAAGATCGGCGTTTTTACGGGTTTATTGCAGTTGACGGAAAATCAGCATCAGCTCGCAACAGTGCTCGGCCACGAAGTAGCGCATGTCACTCAGCAGCATATGTATGAGCGAATAAACCGCGAGGCAACCACGCGGATCGGTGCGACAGCCGTCGGCGCGGTATTAGGCGGTGGCGTCGCCGGGGATTTGGTACAGATGGGAGCGCAGCTGGGTATTAGCCTCCCGTACGGCCGCGGTGAGGAAAGCGAAGCAGATCGAGTCGGCCTGGTCTACATGTCTGCGGCGGGATTCGATCCGCGCGAGAGTGTTAGTCTGTGGAAAAATATGGCCAAAGAAAGCAAGGGAGCCCCGCCGGAGTTTTTGTCGACTCATCCGTCCTCGAGCACGAGAATCGACGAACTTATCAGTCAATTGGGTGTGGCACTGGTCCTTTATAATGAGGCCGGCGCCAAGGGTAAAAAACCGCAATGTGAGCCATAAATTGCCGTGAGAGTTTGTTCTGCGTCAGTTCCGGGTCTTTCAGTTATGCGTAACCGGATTGTGACTATTTTCATGGGCGTGATCATAGCCGGTTGTAGCGTCATCCAGGCTCCGCCGAAAATCGACGACGAGGTGATCGCCAAATCGGAGCAACTCCCCATAGGCAGCACGCGATTTCTACTACAAGACGAGCAGGATGTCGTCGGCGAAATTCAGACCGTTAAAGCCAAATACGAAGACACATTTGTCGATATCGCCCGGGCATACGGGTTGGGCTTCGATGAGTTAGTGGCCGCAAATCCCGGAGTCGATCCCTGGCTTCCCGGCGATGGAGTGACCATCGTTTTACCCACTCGATTCGTGTTACCGGAGGCGCCCAGAGAGGGCATAGTTCTGAATGTTGCGGCTAAGCGCCTGTTTTACTATAGAAAAACGGAAAATGGCGAGCAGGCGGTAGTCGAAACCTATCCAATCGGAATTGGTCGCTCCGGTTGGGCGACGCCGACTGGTGACACCACCGTAGTGTCAAAGGCTCGCGACCCGGTGTGGTTCGTGCCTGCGTCTGTGCGCAAGGAGCACCTGGAAGCGGGCGATCCACTGCCGAAGCAAGTGCCACCGGGACCCGATAATCCACTTGGTGCATATGTGCTTGGCCTCGGGATCCCCGGGTATTTGATTCATGGCACGAACCAGCCGGCCGGTGTCGGCATGCGCATCAGTCATGGTTGTGTGCGCCTGTTTCCCGAGGACATAGAGTATCTATATGAACACGTCGGGATTGGTTCACGGGTTCGCATCGTCAATCAACCTTTTCTGTTCGGCTGGCAAGATGGTGACCTGGTACTCGAGGCTCATGCGCCACTGGTAGAGGATGATCGTGACTGGTACGGGAATGTATTAATGCATGCGAGATCCAGCCTGGTAAGGTACACGGGTGACAGAACGCGGCTTGATGAGGCAAGGGCTCTGAAGATTGCCGAAGACCGGCGGGGGTTCCCCGTTTCGGTGTTTACCGGCGGGCCAGATACCGAGGGCGTGGTACGCAATGCGCGTCCAGTGATTAATATCGTTTCAAGTGATGGCGTCATCGAGCGTATTGCTGACGGAAACGTGAATTAATACGCAGTGGTAATCCCCGCGCCGTAATACCAATCAAGTTGGAGTGCTTCGATCGACATGCTTCGGCATGCCTCGACGGGCCGTTAACCATCGACACCAATGAATGCCACGTAGCGCTGGCCGATTCGCTCGTTTACTATATCCAACGGGTTCATGTTGGATGCGGTGCGCTGGTTGTCAGATCTGGCCAACAGCGGGATTTATGTATTGGAAGGCCTGTCGAGAGGTCAGCCTATACCTGTCCGTCGTTCCACGGTGGTCGCTTTCCTTGGTTCCTGCCCCCGCGGACCGGTCGGCATTCCGATAAAGATTAAAAGCGTCGAGGAATACAAGAAGCGTTTCGGGTCGGCTGGCCAGCCTGGTCGGCTGCAAACCCTGTTAACGCAATTCTTCGACAATGACGGGACGAATGCGATCGTCGTTCGTATTTGCTGTTCTTCGCGGCGGAATCAGATTTCCTTGCCTGGGGCTTCAGGCCCACTGCTACTGACTGCAACCAACCCGGGCCCGATGGAATACCTGCGTGCATCGATTGATTATGACGGCCTTCCGGCGAGCGACAGTGACTGCTTTAATCTGGTTATACATCGACTGGCATCAGCAGGCAGTCCAATTGTCGAAGAGCAGGAAATATTCAATGGCCTTTCCGTAAATCCGGAGTCCCCGGACTATGCGGGTCATATATTGCTCGGCTCGGAGCTGATTTATATAGATGGGAAACTCCCCAGCGAGCGTCCTGATTCTACACTTGCCCCGGGGATAGAGGTTGGTAAATTCTATATCTATGCTAATTCGGACTGGCGGGATCCGGATGGGCTTACTGATTATGATTTGATCGGTAGCGAAACCGATGGTTTGGGGTTGTTTGCGCTGAATCAAGTTCCGGTCGTAGACCTGGTTTGCCTCGTTCCCGATAGACCCGACCTCGGGCCAGTAGCCTTGCTTGCCGCCGAACGCTACTGCCGGAAGCGGCAGGCGATGCTGGTGATGGATCCACCGTCTCACTGGAAATCAGTCGCTGATGCCGTTCAGTCATCGCGACAGAATGGATTTGCCAGTACCAATGTTCTGACGTATTTCCCACGGCCGTTGCGTTTAGACGACGATATTGAGGATGACTACGCCAGCGTCCTTGGGGCTATTGTTGGTCGCTTGGCAGCCGGAGACGCAGAACACGGCGTCTGGGATTCACTGGCGGCAGAATCCGCCGACGGCGACCGAATTCGCATTCGTTGCCGGGCCTGGTTGCCCGTATGCCTTGATGATGAGGAATGCGCAGTCCTGGCCCGGCACGGGGTGAATTCTTTACGCGAAATGCGCGCCGGGATTCTTGAGTTGAACGGACTAGTCACGTTTGCACAGGGCGAAGACGTAATCGCTGCATGGGATGATTTACGCAAAAGAAGAATCGCGTTGTTTGTTATCGACAACATCGCGCGGGCCACGCGCTGGGCCGCATTTCAGGATGATGACGAGGACGTCTGGACTATCCTTGATACGCAAATACACGAGTTTCTGCGCGAAGTTTTCGACGCAGGCGCGTTCGTCGGTCGTACGGCCGAAGATGCCTGTTACATGATTCGTGATAGCAGCCCGGGCGATGGATCTGCGCGTATCAAATTTATCGTTGGATTTTCATTAGACGAGAGTGGATTTCTTGCTTTTCGTTTCACACACGATCGCATCGATTGTGCGGTTCGTGAAGTTGCCTGGCAGCCCGGAATCGCGTTAGCGAGTTAAAAAAAAGCGTATTCGTGGTGACCTGAATGGGCTGCGCATTCGATGTTATTTAACATAATGCAATTCGCGCAACCCAATGAAATGCCGTAATACTGCCCATTTCTGCCGTCACGGCAAATTTTTTACCAGAATACGACGTTACCGTGACCGCCTTCACGATTTGTCAGCACATTAACAGTTATAAATTGACCGGAATGAACCAGCAGTGCTCGAGGTGACACCAACTTATTAGTGACGGATCAAGCCGCCGATTCGGACCAGCAATTCCGTCATGCCGATATTCCAGATACAGAAGGATGCGTGGTCGATATGACAAGACAATCAACTGATAACCTCGTACCTGTTGCCAGTCTGCAGGAGTTCTTCAGGGACTCCGTCGATGCTGCGATGGCAACGAATAAGCTCGTCTTGAATAATCACACCTCCCATTACGTTGTTAATCTTCTGACAATGTTTTCCAGGTCCGAAGCGCTTTATGAATCAACGGACGATGGTCTGCAGTTGAAACCATTGGCGACGATGTTCGTCGACGCAATCGATGCGCCGACTGAAGTAGAACGTAACCACATTCTCCAGAGGCTTGGCGACGTATCATTGTTTATGGCCGGATTCTTTGCCGATGGTCTGCAACGTGCGGCGGTCGACATGGACTACTACGTGTCTATGGGCGGCGGAGCGTATTATTCCCTGGCTACTCACATGCGCGGTACTGTCAAGGGTCGGGCATTTTGCGAAGTCTTTTCCGAACTCGCAAACAAATTTCAGGATATGGTCGACGTTCTTAATGAGGTTCGCGAGTCTGCTCGCACCGACAGTGATTCAAATCTATTGAGAATCTACGAGTTATGGATGAAAACCGGTAGCCGCCGAGCGCGGCGGTTGTTACGCGAGTGCGGTGTGTACCCGATGGAACACGCTCGCACTGTCAGGCAACACTAACTGGTCAAAGGTTGCCCCTGAGCGTGATTCTCCGCGATTTCCAATCATTGCTGAGCAGAATCTATGGTATTGAGCAAAGTCTCGACATCTATGATTTTCTCGTAACCGATCCCGCTATGCTGGCCAAAATTGAAGAGCCGCATTCGGCGCGTGCCACAGAAGAAAAATTGCTAATCCATGTGCAGGAAGACGAGTTAGGCGTGCTGCTATACCTGAACTCCGAACTTCTGAAACGGCTGACAGCAAAAGATCCGCGGCAGTATCTCGGTCAGAATAACCTCGCTGATTTCTGCAAGGTTTTGGAGGGGATCAGTCACTTCATATATCTGGCCTGGAATGCAGCGGCCGATAAATCCGTCACGTTGATGGAAATGGAAATGCAGGCCGAGGTGGATAAATATATTGGCGCTCGCGTGCTGCTGCAGCGGCAGTCGTGGAGTCCTCTCGATGATTCATTGTTCGACCGTCTATTCGATGATCCCTGTTTCGACGACCGCCTGGATTCCGAGGAACTGGCGCGCTATCGTCATGCCAGCACCTATGCTGGACGCTACTGCCTGAGCCTGGAGAAACGCTTTCCAGGCGCTAAAGTGGGTCTGCCCCGTTTTGACTGGGAAATGATCCGTGATTTGCGCGCCTTTTATCGTCTGCCGCAACCCGGGAAAGTCAGCCATATCCAATCGGCTGCCTTCGCCTGAGAGTCCGTCACCCCGTCCTTGGAAATTTTTCCGGGGATGTACTACCCTGCGTTTCCAGATATAAAACCAGAATCAGACGGGGTATCGCAGCATGTCAAGAATTCATCCAATATGGATCGCAATCCTGATTACTACTTTCCTTACTGCCTGTGGCAATTCAGAGACGGGCGGTGAGCGTAGTGATCAGGCCCCACCGGTGGTGGTTGAGCAGTCGGGCGCGAGAATGACGGAAATAGCCGAAGCTGCGCATCGATCCGACGAGAACAAGGTGAGAAATGTTTATCGTCATCCGGTGGAAACGCTGGAATTCTTTGGCATAAAAAACGACATGACGGTTGTCGAAATCTGGCCGGCCGGCGGTTGGTATACGGAAGTTATTGCCCCCTATTTGCATGACGAAGGCAAGTATATTGCCGCGCACTGGGATCCCGAGTCAGAAATCGAATTCGTACGAAAGGGTGTGCAGGCATACCGGGATAAGCTGGCAGCACATCCGGAGGCTTATGAAAAAGTCGAGATGGCTGTGCTGATGTATCCGGATAAGATGGAATTTGCGCCACCGGGGTCCGTCGATATGGTTCTGACCTTCCGAAATATCCACAATTGGATGGGCCGTGCATTTCAGGACGACATGTTTGCTGCCATGTACGTGGCGCTGAAGCCCGGTGGAATTCTCGGCGTTGTTGAGCATCGTGGCAATCCCGACGTGCCACAGGATCCTAAAGCGGCGTCCGGCTATGTTAATCAGGATTACGCGATTGCACTGGCCGAAAAAGCCGGCTTCGTCCTGGAAGCAACCTCCGAGGTCAATGCTAATCCTAAGGACCGCAAAGACTACGAAACCGGTGTCTGGACTTTGCCGCCGACACTGCGGGCCGGCGAAGAGAATCGCGACGAATATCTCGCCATCGGCGAAAGCGACCGATTTACGCTGAAGTTCGTCAAACCGCCAGCCTGAATAGCGTCTTATGCGAGAAAAAGCCGGTACGCAGAATTCTGGCTCTCATCCCAATAGGGATAGTCAAGGTCCTGCAAATGTTGATCGAATGCGTCGTGCTCGGTTTGCGGGACCTGCACTCCCACCAACACTCTCCCGTAATCCGAACCGTGGTTTCGATAGTGGAACAGACTGATATTCCAGCGATGCCCGATACCCGTCAGAAATGCGAGCAATGCACCGGGGCGTTCCGGGAATTCGAATCGATATAACAACTCATTCTGGATGCCCGATGCGGGTCCGCCGACCATGTGCCGGATGTGAAGCTTCGCAATCTCGTTCTCGCTGATATCGATAACCGGATAGCCGGCTTTGGTAAGGCTTTCAACAATTTCCCGTCGTTCGCTTTTGCCCTGATTTAGCTCTACGCCGACGAAAATACGCGCGGTCTTCGTGTCGTGATAGCGGTAATTGAATTCAGTCAGATTCCGTTCTCCAATTGCTTCACAAAAAGCAACAAAGCTGCCGGTTTGTTCCGGGATCTCAACGGCAAACAGCGCCTCGCGTTGTTCACCGAGAGCGGCACGTTCTGCGATGTGCCGTAATCGATCGAAATTGACATTTGCGCCGCAATTCACGGTAACAAAAGTTTCATTGCTGGGTTTCCGTTCGGTGACGTAGCGCTTAAGCCCGGCCACGGCCAGTGCACCAGCCGGTTCTACGATGGCGCGCGTATCCTCAAAGATATCCTGGATTGCGGCACAAATTTCATCGTTGTCCACCAGTATGATGTCATCCAGGTGTTTTCTGCAGATGCGAAAAGTTTCGTCTCCGACACGACGCACTGCCACGCCGTCGGCAAAAATTCCGACATGGCTCAGGGTGACCGGTTTGCCGGCTTTCAGAGCGGCTGACATGCTGGCCGAGTCCTCGGGCTCGACACCGATCATCTGGATTTCCGGGCACAGGGCTTTGATGTAGAGAGCTATTCCGCTAATCAGTCCACCACCACCAACCGGCACAAAAATGGCATCGATCGGTCCGTGATGCTGGCGATGAATTTCCATACCAATAGTGCCCTGCCCGGCGATGACTTCCGGATCATCGAACGGATGTATGAAAACCAGGTTCTCGTCCTTAGCGACCGCGACAGCCTTGTCATAGGCATCATCGTACGTGGCGCCATGCAGAATGACTTCACCGCCTAAGGATCGTACGGCTTCCACTTTGATAGTCGGGGTTGAAACCGGCATCACGATAACGGCTCGCGCATCGAGTTCCTTTGCAGCCAGCGCTACTCCCTGTGCGTGATTTCCGGCAGAACTGCAGATTACGCCCCGATCCAGATCGCTTCGGGGAACCTGGACCAGCTTGTTATACGCACCTCGGAGCTTGAATGAAAAAACTGATTGCAAATCCTCCCGCTTGAAGAGAACTTTGTTTTCCAGCCGTTTTGAAAGCCTCGGCGCCGATTCCAGGGGTGTTTCGATCGCGACGTCATAGACGCGCGCTTTAAGAATACGGTAAAGGTAGTCCGTGCTCATGTGCAATAGACTAAGATAACGCAGGGCCTTATTCCATGTTATTTCAGAAGGTCTTCCATCTTTTTGACCAACTGATCGGACTTGAAACTCGGTAGGGTGAAAATCCAGGGGCCGAGTTTTGCATTCAATTCTTCGGCTTTAGTCACAGTCGATGAGAACGCCGTAACGTCGGCCTCGGAATCAGCTTCGGGCGAAGAGTCATCCGTTTCGATGAAGCTGTTTGCCAGAGCCTGATCGGCAGTGAAGCGAAATATTACTTTTATACCGTCGTCCAGCTGATACGCATCAGTCTCGATCACCAGGCCGTCGAAAGTCTCGAAACGCGCTACTACAGGGTCGATTTCACCAAGATCCAGTGCGGTCGCCGTTTCGACGTCATCCAGTGCTAAAGCCGTTAACACTCCGCCAATCGGGTTGGCAATACTGGCATAGCTCAACTCACGGTCGTCAGGTATCTCGAGGACAGTAAACCCGGTGGCTTCCCTGGCGGAGTTTTCTATTCGCAGCGAGTGGCCATCCGGGTGTCTGATGGTAACTGCATGCACCTCGGTCGGAGGAATATTCATGAGGTCCTGGTTGACCCAATCCACCATGTTACTGCCCAGATCCAGATCAGCGGAAACCAGGAAACTCTGATCAGAGCCCACTTCTCGTATGTAAGCCATCGTTCCGTGAACTCCGGTCTCCCCGACAATAAGGCTGATCGATTGTGCGGGTCCACTGATATCAATTCGCGTGCCACTGGCGTCTGCCTGATCCAGGTCCTGCACGCCAAGGCGGTCGTATAGTGCAGGATCAGCGGTTTTAGCTTCTACGATTTCCGCTTCAGCCAGCGCAATCAAATTTCTGCGTATCTTGCCGACATTCGCCGGGAACCCGGACCGCTCCGTCACTGTCCATTGCGCATCACCGCGTTGCAAGGTAGCCACAAATTCGTTGTTAGCCGTGGTAATCGTAATTTTATCCACGTCATTTATGCCGGCTTTCAGATCAGGCAGGAACAGGTGCTGGTCAACGCCGTCATAGTCACTAGGTGTTGTATAGAACAGGGCGATCATGACTAATATGACCGCGATCATAATCAGAAAAGTTCGGCTGTTCATAACTCTACTCCGACCGATTTATCGATCAACTCCGTCTGGTATTTTAGTTGTGGTGCCTGACACCATTTTCACGCCTGATGAGAAATGTGGGTTAGTGCCCGGTTCGTCTTCGTTTCAGCAACAGGTAAAGGATACTAAGTAAGGTAATAATTACTGGTGCAAGGCCTATATTGATGATTTTCAACCACATTCCAAGATCTTCAATCTGTTGGTCGAGACCTCGCTGGACCTGTCGAAGTTCCTTGCGAATTCTCAGGCGCTCTTCCTGAAATCGGTCAAGTGCAGCTTCCTGTTCCGGCGTCATGATCATCACGCTGCTGTCTTCGCGACTCGCTTGCAACTCACTCAGCTTGTTTTCGGTTTCTTCTAACTCACTCTGTAATTTTTCTTCGGTGACTCTAAACCGACTTTCGGCCTCGCGCCTTAATTCCTGCACTTTCGTAAACGGTCTGGTATATGTGGCGCGGCTGCGAATACTTATAAGGTCTCCGCTACCGCTTAAATTATCGAGTGCATTGATGACAAAATCTGCGTTACTGGCAAAAGCCGTGGGGATACGTTGGCCGAAGAAGTTTTGTATTTGTGCCCAGAGGCGATCGGTTAACAGGTCGGTATCTGCAACCAGTATTACATTAATGGGACTTGTGGATTCGGCGAGGTGTTCGGCCTCGGTCGGTTCCGGTGGGCCGTCTGGAAAAGCGCTCGGCACGCTGCCTTGAATGCGTGCGGCAATCGTGTAGCGCTTTGCGGTCGGAGTGAAATCAACGCGCAATTGTTCCGGATCGCGAAGAAAATTCAGTATGCTGGCAGAGAGCAGTTCTGCGACTTCGCTGCTCTGCACCAGTGGGGTTACTGTGGCGGCGGCGTCCTCGGCGACGGAAATGTGGCCGGCATAGCCAAAATTCAGGCTGCGTAATCCGGAGGTAGTCACGTCATCAGGGTTTATTCCGCTGTCATCGACTCCAATCAGGCCAAGATGACGCACCGGTCGGTTGGTAGGGCCTGAGACGGTCAAAGCAAAGCGGTCATCGCCGATAAATTCATCGGTGTTCATACTTACGCCCCAGGCATTGAGCAGGGAATCCATCTGCGATGCCCGGTCGGCCATCATCGCGGCCGCCGGGTTGTTCGGGTCCGCAGCGGGTGTATCCGCCTCGGAATAAGGATCGACAAACAGTAGCGCCCTTCCGCCACGGAGAATGAACTGGTCGATCGCGTACAGCGTTGCGTCGGTCAGTGTTTTGGGGTGTACGACCATCAGGATCGAAATATCTTCATCGATATTCGTGCTTGTGTCGGGCAGATTTCGCAGGGCGAACAGCTGCCGGATCTGCGAGACGATCAGCCAGGGTTCCGTCATTCGCTGGGTCGCCGGGTCGAAACCGCCGTCAATCGACAGGTTGCTGATTAAGCCGATCACGGGCCGCTGAGGGTTGGCAAGATTATCGATCAGTTTCGCCAGATCGTACTCAAGAAAGGTTTCCTTTCCGGGGTCCAGGAAGCCGATGGTCTCTTCGTCGCCGATGGCGTTGGTTCCGGCAATACCCATGTATATAGCCTCCGACGAGATCCCCAGGTTAATGCCCCGTAAACCGAATTCGGCAGCACGGTCTTCGTCTTCTGAGAACGGCAATGGGTCGATAATCGATAAGCGTAGTTTGCCATCGGAATGCTGGACGAACTCCTGCAACATCTCGCGTACGCGGATGGAGTAAGTGCGCAGAACGGGTGTATCAGATGTTCCACGGTCCGAGAAAAAGAAATATAAATTTATTGGCTCTGAGATATTCTCAAGAATGCGGATCGTGCCATCGGACAGCGTGTACAGCTGGTTTTCGGTGAGGTCCAGACGAATGCCGCGAAACAACAAATTACTCAGCGATACCGCAATAATGAATATCGCGACAATCGCAACAAGACCCAGTCGCCCAAATATCGATTTACTGCTTTCCATATTAATCTACGTTCTCTGTATCAAGCCTCAGGCTGATTAGCGCCTTAGCCGGCTTTTTTCATGTCCAGCACGATCGCGTTGGCGTAAAGCCACGCGGCGATGACCATTAGGAAATACAAGATATCCCGGAGATCTAAAACGCCTTTGCTCAGTGAGTTAAAATGCGTGAGAAAACTCAATGCAGCAACTGCATCAACTACAGCTTGCGGCGCCCAGCCAGCGAAGAAATCCAATACCAACGGGAAACCGCTCAGCAGAAAGACAAAACAGATCGCTACCGTAATGATGAATGCAACAACCTGGTTGCGATTGGCTGCGGATATGCAAGCACCGATGGCCAGGTATGCGCCCGCCATCAACAGACTCCCGATGTACGCCGCAAGAATAACGCCGTTATCCGGATCGCCAAGATAGTTCACCGTAACCCAGATGGGGAAGGTCAGCACCAGCGCTATCGCTGTGAAACACCACGCCGCCAGGAACTTGCCCATTACCGCCTGTCCCATCGTGATGGGCAGTGTCATTAATAGCTCGATGCTGCCGGACTTGCGCTCTTCAGCCCAAAGCCGCATCGAAATCGCCGGAACCAGGAAAAGGTATAACCATGGGTGAAAGTTGAAAAACGGCACCAGGTCCGCCTGTCCGCGCTCATAGAAACCACCGAGATAAAACGTGAAAGTGCCCATTAAAGCCAGATAAATAATCATGAACACATAAGCAAGGGGGGTGGCGAAGTATCCTCGAAGCTCGCGAACCGCTATAACCTTTACAATATTCATTGCGAGGACTCCCCTGATGTAATCGTCCGGAAGACTTCATCGAGGCGCCCCGACTCCAGGTGAAGCTGTTCGAGTGGCCAGGCCTTTGAATTTGCCAGTGCACTGATAGCGTTAAGGATTGCGCTATCATTCTTGGGAAACGCAGTGAATGATCTCAACTTCTCATGAATTTCCAGACTTTCGATGCCAGGCAAGTTGCGTACGTCGTTTGCTGCATCTTCAAGATTAACGGAGCGATCGAATTTCAATGTCACGGCATTATGAAAGCGTGATCGATTGACCAGGGATTCCGGAGTCTCATCGGCAACGATTTTGCCCGCCGAAATAATAATGGCGCGATTGCAAACCGCATCAACTTCTTCAAGGATATGTGTTGAAATCACGATTATCTTGTCGGATGACATAGACTGGATCAGTTCACGCACCTCATGTTTTTGGTTTGGATCCAGCCCGTCCGTGGGCTCGTCCATGATAAGTACAGGTGGGTCATGCAGTATGGCCTGCGCAATTCCAACTCGCCTCTTGAAGCCTTTGGATAAGGTTTCTATGGTCTGGTCGAGCACCGGGCCAAGGTTAAGGCGGTCGATAGCATCATCCATCCGCCTGCGTTTTTGGTCTGCCGGCATGTCGCGAATCGTGGCAATAAATTCCAGAAAAGCCCGTGGTGTCATTTCACCGTAAGATGGCGCACCTTCGGGCAGGTAACCGATACAGCGTTTCGCTTCGGTCGGCTGGGTTTCAACCGAAAATCCACAAATCTCAGCATGGCCGGAACTGGGTTGCACGAACCCGGCGAACATGCGCATGGTTGTAGTTTTTCCGGCGCCATTGGGGCCGAGAAATCCCAGCACTTCACCCGACTGTACGGTGAAAGAGATGCCATCGACCGCGGTCAGTGGTCCGAAGGTCTTGGTCAGCGCTTCCGCTTTGATCATGGGAAATCCTTGGTCTACATCAAAATTGAGCTTCAGGTCACTTTCGTCTCATATTCAGGCCATCAAGCGACTCCCGAATCGCGGTATTGTCCATAGATGGATGGCGCATGCAAGGGGTTGCACCCTTTTGCGGCTTCATGAGACGGGCCTTTAAGCTCAATTGGGCTGTGGTTCCTGCTGAACCGGACGCACCAGGAGTACGTTAAACAGGCCCACCGCAGCGACGATGGCTACGATAATGAACGGCATCAGATAGCTGCCTGAGGTGGTCTTCAGCTGGCCCGTGACGATGGTACCGAGCATCCCCCCGATACTGTCGATCCCAATAACCATGCCGAGAATCTTGCCCAGTGAGCGCTGGCCAAAACTTTCGACGCATACGAGCTGGATCATCGTAAAACTACCGCCATAACCAAGTCCGAACACAATGGTGAAAGCCATCAATTGATAAACGCTGGTCGCCAGGGCCAACTGTCCGCTACTTACGTCGAAAACGAGCAGGCATCCGACCAGCAGCAGGACGCTGGTTGCAAAAAAGACGTGTCGCTTCTGAAATCGGTCACTGATTGCACCGAACAGGAACTTGCCGGCAATGCTGAAACCAAAGATCATCGAATACAGAGCGGTCGCTTGCTGTGGCAACATTCCGGTCTCCAGTTCGAAAAAAATGGTGACCTGACTGTTGATTCCCTGGAACGTGTACCATAAACATGCAGAGCCTATAGCAAGTACGTAAATCGTTCTCGATCTGAGCGCATCCCTGAATGTAACGCCGGCCGGATGAGTTTCAGAAACTGTGACGGGCAGCGCATCTGCTCCATCCGGAAATTGACCGACATCAGAAGGGCGCTCTCGTAGTAGAAAGAATCCGGGCAGGACTGCCAGTATCCAGAACGCTACGGACAGAGATCCGAAGCCCCAGCGCCAGCCGTAGGCAGGATCGTTGACCAGTGGCGAAATCAGATTCGGGAGTAACAAGCCGCTCAAGCTCGACATTGCGAGCAGAAGCCCGATGATTGCCCCTCTCCGGGTGACAAACCAGTTCGACAGCAATACGACATTGGCTAAAAGTCCACCGCACACCATTCCAAACGCCAACCCGGTGTGCAAGATGTACAGTTGTTGCACGGACTGGGCGAACGGATATAGCGTGAAACAGATGGCCATAACAACCAATCCGCTGCGTATCATGCGTACCGGACCGAAACGATCTATTAGTGCTCCGGCAATAGGCGCCAGCACGGCAGTCAAGCCGAACATGAGCGCGATACTTGCACTGACTGCGCCTTCCGTTGCCGCGAAAGTTTCCATGAATCGCGGAAACAGATTTTGCGGCACGAAAATGGACATACCATTGGTAAAGAAATAAATGACCAGGCATGCACCCGCTACATACCACCCGTAAAAGAGGCGTGATTGCCCGGATTTATTCACCGTTTATCGGCGCCCCATCAGCATCGATCAGGCGGATTTCATCGAATCCGAGCTCTCGTAGCCCTGGTTCGATCTTTTTACGATCACCGACCACGACCCAGACAATATCATGGGGTCGTATGAATGTTTCCGCAGCTTGTGAAACCTGCGCCACGCTCAGGCCGTTCGCTCGGTCGGCAAAATCAGACCAATAGTCTTCAGGAAGGTGGAAGCGAACAATCTGGCTGATTGATCCAAGTATGTCGGCCGCGGCTTCCCAACGCCCTGGCAGTGACAGCGTATTGCTGTCCTTGACGATGGATAACTCTTGCTCGGTTGGCGGGCGTGGGCCTGTGATTTGAGAGATCTCGCTCAATAGCTCTTCGACGGACTCCCTGGTTTTGTCCGTTTGAACCGGCGCATAGGCCAGAAACGGACGTTGTCCCCGTGCATCGATGATGAGGCTGTAAGCTCCGTATGACCACCCTTTGTCCTCGCGAAGATTCATGTTGATGCGCGATGAAGACAAGCCGCCCAAAATATCGTTCGCGGCCTGAATAGCAAATTCATCCGGGTTTGCCTTCGGCGGCAGAAGTTGGCCGGCAAATATCACTGATTGATCCGAATCCGGTCGGTCGACAAGATGAATCACCCTCGCCTGTGTGGGTTTTGTCTTCGACAGGTCTTTGGCGGGCACTTCGCCCTCGCGCCACTCACCGAATAAGTCCTGCAGCGCCGGCATCAATGTATCCTGGGTGATATCACCGACGACGACCAGAGTCGCGTTATTGGGTTTAAACCAGGTGTCGTGAAATTGAACCAGATCATCACGGCTTATTGCATTGATCGAAGCTTCTGTGCCGCTGCCGGTTAACGGTTGCCCATACGGATGCTCTTCCCCGTACAACAGCCGTGGGAGCGCTCTCAATGCCATCGAGATTGGCCTGGTCTGTTCCTGAAGAATTCTGGCCAGCGCACTGCGACGCAGCCTGTCGAGTTCCTTTACCGGAAACGACGGACGTAAAATGACATCGGCGTATATTTCCAGTGACGCGTCCAGCTTTTCGCTGAGAGCCGATAACCGGATATACGAACTGTCCAGATTAGAGCCTGCTGACAGGTGAGCGCCCAGCATGGCCAGTGCATCGTTGATATCCAGGGCCGATTTATTGGTTGTGCCTTCGTCCATCATGGCCATGGCCATGGTCGCGGTGCCCGGGCGGGAAAACTGATCGGCCGCATAACCGGCATCCAGGATCAGCGACATCTCAACGATGGGTGTAGCGGGCCGATTGGCGATAATGACTTCGAGACCATTATCGAGGCGGCTACGCTCGAACTCCGGAAAGCTGACTTCGGGGAATTCACCGGGAAGCGGGTAGGTTGTTCTATCTGCCCCGTCAATGCTCGCCGCAAGTTCCGGATATGGGTGAACTTCCATTATAAAGGCGCCCTTGCCGAGCCATCTCTCGGCGGCCTGCCGGATGTCCTTCGGGGTTGCCGCGGCGATCGTTGCCATACGCGTCTGATAATGGTCAGGTGAACCGCCATAGACCATGTTTTGCGCCAGAATTCCAGCTTTGCCACTCTGGCCGCCAATTCGCTCGAGACTGCGTAGAAAACTCGCCTGCCGGTCAATCTTCGCCCGTTCGAGTTCTTTGCGCTTTGGGCCACTCTTGATAAAGCGTTCAATTTCTTCGTTAATAGCAGCTTCGATTTCCGTCAGTCCGGCTCCCGGCTGAGCTGTCGCAATCAGGTAAGTCAATCCGGATATCTCCAGCGCCTGATGCACCAGCGTGACGCCAGTGGTGATTTGATCCGTATACACCAGGCGCTTGAACAGCCTTGAATTTTTATCGCCGGACATGATGTGGGTTGCCAGTGACAGCAAATCGGCGTCCCTGGTCCCCCAGCGTGGGCCCGGCCAGGCCATGTAGAAACGTGCTTGCGGTACCCGGTCCTGCATTATCAGTCGGCGTTCGGCGGTGTGTACCGGAATCCAGGATTCAGGCCTGATCAGCGGCGGTCCGGGCGGGATATCGCCAAAGTATTTTTCGACCTGTGCAATCACCGTATCTGTATCGACATCGCCGGCAATGGCCAGGACAGCATTGTTCGGTCCGTAATATGTCTCGAACCACTCTTTCACGTCATCGATGGTGGCTGCGTCGAGATCCTCCATGGATCCTATGGTGCTCCAGGAATAAGGGTGACCAGGTGGGAAAACCTGGCTTAGCAAAAGGTCCCAGACTTTTCCATAAGGTTGATTGTCGCTCTGGCGTTTTTCGTTCTGCACGACTCCACGTTGTTCATCCAGCTTGTCCTGTGTAATGGCGCCGACAAAATGCCCCATGCGGTCGGATTCCGCCCAAAGAACCGTTTCCAGCGCATTTTTTGATACGGTTTCAAAATAATTTGTGCGGTCGAACCAGGTTGTCGCATTCAGATTTGTCGCGCCCAACTTCTGCAGGAACAACAGATATTCGTCATCAAGGTTTTCAGAACCCTGGTACATGAGATGTTCAAATAAGTGCGCAAAACCAGTCTGGCCCGGGACTTCGTTTTTCGAGCCGACGTGATACCAGATGTTGACGGCGACGATAGGTGCCTTGTGATCTTCGTGGACAATCAAGGTCAGACCGTTGTTGAGGGTAACTTTGGTATATGGAATTTCTGGATCTTCGGCTTGTGCGCCGGCAGTAAATAAGATCAACAGGCTGAAGGTGAGTAGCCGCAGCAGGGATGATTTGACAGGGTTCATTCAGCCTGACCTCCAGGTTCAGAAATTCGCAGTCTTGCCAGTACTCCGGCAAGGTGATATTGATTGAACCCATCAATATCACCTTGCCGGAGTACTAGTATACTGGTACGGCCTTCCCGGGGAATACTCAAAAACCTATGGACAACGCTTCACTCCTTATTAAAGACGCAAGAGTCGTGAACGAAGGTCAGATTATTGAATCCGATGTTCTGATTCGCGGCGGGCACGTCGAAAAAATTGCCCCGGGAATTGCTGCGGCTCAGGACGAACAGGTTCTGGAAGCAAACGGTTGTTATCTGTTACCGGGATTTATCGATGACCAGGTTCATTTTCGTGAGCCCGGTTTAACGCATAAAGGCGATATTGCGACTGAATCAGCTGCTGCAGTGGCGGGCGGCATCACCAGTTTCATGGATATGCCAAATGTAAAGCCGGCCACCACCAACCGTCGGGCATTGGCGCACAAATATGCATCGGCAGCCGGTCGTGCCAGAGCGAATTACGCCTTCTATCTTGGTGCTACCAACGACAACATCGAGGAAATTCGCCGTCTGGATGCCGGAGACGCCTGTGGCGTAAAGGTTTTTATGGGTGCATCGACGGGCAATATGTTGGTGGATGATCCGCAGGTGCTGGCGCAGATATTCGCTGATGCACCGACGCTGATCGCCACTCATTGCGAAGACTCGCCGATGATTTACGCGAATGAGCAGGTATATCGAGAAAAATACGGTGAAAACATTCCGATCCAAATGCATCCTCTGATTCGCTCCGAGGAATCCTGCTATAAATCCTCGTCATTCGCGGTAGAGCTCGCAAGGCAGCACGACGCACGTCTGCATGTTCTCCACCTGACTACGGTCCGAGAGCTCGAACTGTTTGATGCCGGGCCTGTGACGGGCAAATCGGTTACGGCCGAGGTCTGTGTTCACCACCTGTTCTTCGATGAGTCGCGATACGAAGACCTTGGCGCCCTCATTAAATGTAATCCGGCGATAAAAACTGCTGCTGACCGGGAAGGTTTGTTAGCAGGATTGGTGAATGACAGGATCGACGTTATCGCCACCGATCATGCGCCACACACACTCAAGGAGAAAGGCGAGTCTTATTTCAGGTCTCCGGCGGGTTTGCCGCTGGTCCAGCACGCCTTACTGACATTGCTGGAGCATTTTCATGATGGGCATTTGGCGCTCGAATTGATCGTCAACAAGACCAGCCATTCAGTCGCCGAGCTATTTGGAATAAAAGATCGCGGTTATATCAGAGAGGGTTACTGGGCGGATCTGGTGCTGGTCGATCCTGAGCGGCCCACTCTGGTGTCAGCCGATAATGTATTGGCGAAATGTGGATGGTCGCCATTTGAGGGCTATGAGTTTCGCTCAACCATAGCCGCGACATTAGTGAACGGGGTCGTGGCCTACCGGGACGGAGCGCTGACCGAGGCGATTCTCGGACAACGCATGGAATGCCATCATCGCCGTTAACGCCTGTCGAAGCGAAACGCCGGCGTCCGCGCAGCGCCTCCCGGTCAGTAAACATAATATTCCCCGTATTGCGCCGGATTTAGGGCTTTCGGCGTATCATGAGGCCGGTCGGCATGCGGGTCATAGCCCGCACGGGCTGGTTTTAACAACGATTTCTTTTGTCCACCGGGAATGTATAATCGGTCGTCCTTTTTGTAGCCGGATCCCCTTCAGACTATCGCGCAATCCTGAAAAACGTCCCCACCGTTCGCGCTAATATTCATTACGATCATGCATCCTACGGATACGTCCAATCCGGATTATTTCCATAAAGTCGTGGATTGCCAGAAAGGCTGCCCGGCTCATACTGACGTACCGGGGTATATCCGCCTGATCGCGCAGGGTCGATTCACGGATGCTTATATGTCGAACCGGGAGTCGAATGTCTTTCCGGCGATCCTGGGCAGAGTCTGCGATCGGCCCTGCGAACCAGTATGTCGTCGTGGTCGCATCGAAGAAAAACCGGTTGCCATTTGTCGCCTGAAACGCGTTGCGGCTGATCTGCGCGATGACGTTACCGACCTGTTGCCAAAAATTCCAGAGCAGAAAAACGGCAAGCGGGTCGCTTGTGTTGGAGCTGGGTGTGCCTCGTTGACGATCGCGAACGATTTAATGCCTTTGGGATATGAAGTCGTGATTTACGAGTCGCTGAATTTACCCGGAGGCTTGATGCGGTCCAATATTCCGGCATTTCGATTGCCAGTCGAAGTTCTCAACGAAGAGATGGACATGATCCTCGATATGGGCGTCGATCTTCGCTTGAATACACCAGTGAACAGCATGAAGGAACTCCTGGAAGAAGGCTACGATGCGATCTTTGTTGGTAGTGGAGCGCCCAAGGGTAAAAATCTGGAGATTCCCGGTCGCTATGATGATAAAGAACATGTTCATATCGGCATCGAATGGCTCGAGTCAGTGGCATTCGAGCATGTCGACAAAATTGGTGAAAACGTGCTGATCATCGGTGTCGGCAATACGGCCATGGATTGTTGTCGGACTTCCCTGCGGCTCGGTGCCAGGTCCGTAAAAGTCATGGCGCGTAAACCGCGTGACTTCTTCAAGGCATCTGACTGGGAGCTCGAGGACGCTGAGGAAGAGAATATAGAAATCATCGTCAATCACTCACCAAAAGATTTCGTCATCGAGAACGGCAAACTGGCGGGCATGACCTTCGAATTGATGGAATACGATATCGATGAAAAGGGTCGCATCGCTGATACTCGGGTAACCGGAGAGATAATCATTCCGTGCACCGATGTCATTCTGGCCATCGGCCAGGACAACGCATTTCCATGGATCGAGAAGAGTAGCGGCATTGAATTAGATAAATGGCATGTGCCGGTCGTCGATGAGCGAACTTACCAGTCAACGTTACCGGGTGTGTTTTTCGGTGGCGATGCAGCCTTCGGCCCGAAGAATATTATCTGGGCCGTCGAACATGGCCATCAGGCCGCAATTTCGGTGCATAAGTACTGTCACGGCGAGGATATCAACGATCGGCTGGCGGACGGCATGTATCTGTCCAGTGCCAAAATGGGCATTCATGAGTGGGCTTTCAGCAATGACTTCGACGGCGCGGAACGTACGCTGATGCCCCACGTAAGTTTGCAGCAGCGCTTCAAGAAGTTGAACATGGAAGTGGAACTGGGCTTCAGCCTGGAACAGGCGCTCGCGGAAACCGAGCGTTGCCTGAACTGCGATGTTCAGACAGTTTTCACGGAAAGCCTTTGCATCGAGTGCGATGCCTGCGTTGATGTCTGCCCGGTGAACTGTTTGACTATCACCCACAATGGTGACGAGGCAGATTTGCGGAGCCGTTTAACTGCGCCTGCTGAAAATCTTGAGCAGGATCTTTACGTCTCGGATGCCTTGCCCCAGACTGGTCGAATTATGGTCAAGGATGAAGATCTGTGTCTTCATTGCAGTCTTTGTGCTGAGCGCTGCCCGACAGCAGCCTGGGATATGCAGAAGTTTACTTTGGCGGTTCCCTATGCGGCGGATGCAACGCCACCTGATCCGCTGTTAATCGCCAGAAAATGGGGCACATGAAACCGCATTAAGTCAATATTGCTCAATTATCATGTTTTAATGCGATTATGCTGTGTGTATATCGCGATAAACCCCACAACCCTATAAAAAATACGCGACACCTAGCATGAGTACGGGACCAAAAAACAACGACTTTACAATTCGAATCGCGAACGTCAACGGAACCGGTTCCGCGAGTGCGAACGGCCTGCTGATGAAAGTCTTGTTTCGGATGGGGATTCCCGTTATCGGCAAGAATTATTTCCCTTCAAATATTCAGGGCTTGCCGACCTGGTATGAGATCCGCGTAAACGAAAACGGTCATCTGGCCCGCTCCGGTCGGATCGACGTGATGCTGGCTATGAATGCCGAGACCTATAAAAGGGATCTTGCCGACGTTGCTCCCGGCGGGTTCCTTATCTACGACTCGACCTGGCCACGCCATGCGAGCCTGAAGCGAGATGACATTACAATTCTCGGTATTCCCCTGGCGAAGATGTGCAACGAGACATTCACCGGTGCCAGATCACGAATCCTGATGAAGAATGTCGCTTACGTCGGCGCGGTCGCGGCATTACTCGATCTCGATCTCACCGTCATTCGCGATTCGCTGAATCAGACATTTGCAAAAAAAGCCGACTTGCTTGAGGCGAACCATCAGGCAATTGATCTTGGCTACGCTTATGCAAAGGAAAACTTCGACTGCCCTCTTGCATTCACGGCCCGATCGATCGACAAGACCCGCGGCCAGATTATGATCGACGGCAATACCGCGACCGCATTGGGTTGTTTGTATGCCGGCGCAACCGTCGGTGCCTGGTATCCAATCACTCCGTCGACGTCGGTGATGGATGCGTTTTCACGATTTTGTGAGCGTTATCGAACCGATCCAAAAACGGGTCTGCGCAACTACTGCATTATTCAGGCGGAAGATGAATTGTCGGCGCTGGGCATGGTGCTCGGTGCAAGCTGGAACGGCGCCAGGGCGTTTACGCCGACCAGTGGTCCGGGTATTTCCCTGATGAGTGAGTTTTTGGGTTACGGTTACTTCGCTGAGATACCGGCCGTACTGATCGATGTGCAGCGTTGCGGTCCGTCGACAGGCATGCCCACTCGCACCCAGCAGGCCGACATCATGTCCTGTGCGTTCGCATCTCATGGCGATACTCGGCACATACTGTTGTTCCCGGCGAATCCGGAGGAATGTTTTTACCTGGCCGTGCAGGCGTTTGATCTGGCCGAGCGCCTGCAGACGCCGGTCATCATGCTGACGGATCTGGATATCGGAATGAACGACTGGATGTGCAAGGACCTGCAGTGGGACGATAATTATGTCCCCGATCGAGGCAAGGTGCTGGACGCTGATGCGCTGGAGAAAATGGAGTCTTTTCACCGTTATCTCGATGCCGATGCCGATGCGATACCGTACCGGACATTCCCGGGCGTGCATCCGAATGGCGCCTATTTCACCCGGGGTTCCGGGCACAACATGTATGGGGCGTACACCGAGGATGCGCATGAGTATCAGGAAGTTGTAGACCGTCTGCGACGTAAGTGGGAGACAGCGAAGAACTATATGCCGTCTCCAATTATTGAATACTCAGAGAAATACAAGCTTGGAATTATTTCCATCGGTAGTTGTGACGGGGCTGTTCAGGAAGCCCGCGCTCGACTCGGTGAATCCGGTATTGGGGTGAATTACTTGCGTATCAAGTCATTTCCGTTCAATGGTGAGGTTGAGGAATTTCTTCACGCTCATGATCGTATTTTTGTGGTCGAGCAGAACCGAGACGCGCAGTTGCGTGCCCTGTTGTTGTTGGAAACTCCAGCAGCGGAAGGTGCGAAGCTGAAGTCGACCCTGTCTTACGATGGCCTGCCCATTAGCGCCGATTTCATCATCGAGGCTATCAACGAGGATCTCGCCAAAGGCGTGGCAGCATGACCTTTATCCGTAAACCCAAAGTTATCCATCCACGGAGTCCAAGAAATGAACTCGGCCTGACGGTTCGCGACTATGAAGGTGGCATGTCGACCCTGTGTGCCGGTTGTGGACACGACTCGGTGACCAGTGCCATCGTGCAGGCCGCATTTGAGTTGAGCCTTCCTCCGCACGGGGTTGCGAAGATGAGTGGTATCGGTTGCTCTTCGAAGACACCAGCATATTTTCTGCGTCAGTCCCACGGCTTCAATTCTGTGCATGGGCGAATGCCGTCGGTCGTGACCGGCGCGAACGCAGTAAACGGCGACCTGACCTACATCGGCGTTTCCGGGGATGGTGACAGCCTGTCGATCGGTCTCGGTCAATTTTGTCACGCCATTCGGCGCAACGTGAATATGTTGTATGTGATCGAGAACAACGGCGTCTATGGACTGACCAAGGGACAGTTTTCCGCGTCGGCGGATATCGGCAGCACCGCAAAAAAAGGCGAGGCAAACCTACAATCGCCGATAGATCCGTGCCGTACGGCAATTTCGATGGGAGCCGCCTTTGTCGCGCGAAGCTTTTCTGGTGATAAGGAGCAGCTAATCCCGTTGCTGAAAGCAGGAATCAGTCATCGGGGCTTTGCCGTGATTGATGTAATTTCACCGTGCGTGACTTTCAACGATCATGAAGGTTCGACCAAGAGTTACGAATACACGCGGCAACATTTTCATCCTGCAATCGCCACGGACTACATTCATCCATCCAGGGAGATTCTAGCCAAATACGATGAAGGCGAGGCTCTGCCGGTTAGCCTGCATGACGGCAGCCAGATCATCTTGCGCAAGGCCCATCGTGAATACGATCCGACCGATCGCGCGTTCGTCTATGGCTTCCTGGAAAAACATCAGATGGCTGGAGAGATCATCACCGGGTTGTTGTATTACGATGACAGTCAGAAAGAGATGCACGATCTTAGCAAGATCGTTGACCGGCCACTTTCCACAATAGACTACGAAGACCTCTGTCCCGGTCAAACCGTGCTGCAGGATCTGCAGCAAGCCTTCCGCTGAAAAACATCGAAAAAAAGTACTTTTTCCGGCACTTTTTTTGAAATCCCGGCTCTTAATCTAGCGCTAGCGCGCCGTTCGCCCTGATTTGTCAGTGTGACGTGGTTCACAGAATCCGATGCATAAAAAGATTGCGGGATTTTTACGTAAGTCTGATTTGTATACGTCGTTTCACGAACAAGACATCCTGATTAAAGGATTTTGACCGTATTTGCGAGGCGCTGCTATACATAAGCCAATTCGGTTCGGTCAAATTTTAACAGTGATGTGCAAATTAATCCTAATGAATATTACCGGTTTCCTGTATACATGGAATCAGAAATCGAATAAGACATTCGCCTAAATAAACTCGTCGACCACGCTTTTGCAAACTTGAGCTTATGGCACTGCAGAGTCAGTGCCTTTCACGCAGGCGGTCGTGGTAAGAAGAATATCAGGAGACACGAATCATGCAGATTAAACATGCAGTAACCGGAGTGGTCTTTGCGTTGGGGGACCATGTTGGTATCATCGGCGGCCTTCGCAGGCCATGCCTGGTCAACTCATCACTGGGCGCGTACCGCAAATCCTTTTACATTGCAGGTGATTGATAGCACAACAGCCGATTGGGACACAGAGCTTGTAGATTCTCTGGCCGCATGGTCGGTAACCAATGAATTCGATCTGACCATCACTTCGGCGAATGACTCAAAAAGGATACGCAAGCGCTGCAATGTCGCCAGCGGCAAGATGCGCGTCTGTAACGCGGCGTACGGATTCAACGGCTGGCTGGGGTTGGCCGCGATTGGCATAGATACGAACGGTCACATCGATCGCGGCTATGCCAAGATGAACGATAGTTACTCTTCATATTGGGCCACGGAGGGCGAGAAGAACCACGTCATGTGCCAGGAAATCGGCCATGTGTTAGGTCTTGATCACACCAGCGTGGATGGCAGCAGCCAACAAAGCTGTATGGATTACTCGACGGATCCGGCAAGCCAGTGGCCGAACGCCCACGACTATCAGCAACTCTCGTCCATCTATGCACACGTGGACACATACAACAGCTATGCAGAGACCGATGGTGGCGGTGGCTGGTGGCGGAGGAACCACCGAACCCTGTAATGCGCCTCCTGGCAAGGGCTGCAATAAGATGGACCCGCCGGTGCCGATGGGTGTCCTCGTGCACCGCGATAACCACCATGAGATCTGGGTTGCATCGCGGCGTGATGGAGGACTCTGGATTCACCATGTGCGGCTTGCGCCAGGGGCAGGCAATCAGCACGATTGACAGTCAATCAAGCTTACCAAGCGGGGCGAAACGGATTCACGGTTCGCCCCGCTTTTGTAAAGGTGCGCACTCGGCCATTCACTGCCATTCATACAGAAGGTGAGATTTATTGCGGCGAACGAAGAAGGGTCCAGTAGCGTAAATCGCTGGTAGGTTCCACACCTTCATCCAGGACTCCAAACCCGTACCGAGAATAGAACGGCAGATTAGTTGGTTCCACAGTCTCCAAGTAACAAGGCAGCTCATGTTGGTCGGCTCGATCAAGGACCGGCTGAAGAAGAGCGCCCCCAATACCTTGCCCTTGTAGCTCAGGATCAACCCCGAGAACAGCAAGGAACAGCAAGATACCAATGTGGGCCTTGTATATTCCTCCTGTGCAATCGCTCGCAAAACTCCGTGACCGCCTGAAATCTTGCAAAGGCCCCCTGTGGCAGTTTTCCGGGAAGTTCCAGCGCTCCCGCCTTTTCCAGCTGCTCGACGGTCAGCTCCCATAAATCGGGGCCGAACCATATGGCAGCGCCCGCAGGAGGATCCGACGTCGTATAAACCTCGCCATAAAGAACTCCCAAGCGTAGAACGGTCGCAAAGTGAACTGTGAGAGATTTCGACCGATCATTTGCATCCGGAATCATATAAATCGCGAACGGATCCTCGAAAAAACCTTTGGCAAGTACCTCGACTGCGGTCTCCAATCGGGCCTCGCCGATAGGACCGACGTCGATGGAGCGCTTGTCATTCATGACGGTGTTCCCCTGTGATTATCAGCTCTCGAATTTCCGCTGTCGGCTAGAGTCGCGGTCTGCGTCACAACCTATAACGCCCATAGTAGGCGCTGCTGGAAATCACCAGTAAAATTCACAACGGTTCCACGGGCGCTTGGTCCTGCTGGTTATGTGTTGCTTGCACTAAACCAAAACTCAATTTCTGATGTCTCTACTTCAAATTTAGCAGCATGCTCTATATTTGCAGGAACCTGATACCAATCACCAACAGAATATCGTTCAGTTTTTCCATCGACGGTTAAAATTAGCTCGCCTTGCGTGATTACGCCAACGTTGTTTGTGGCGTGCACGTGAGGGGCAATTTCAGTGCCAGGCGGATACGAAGCAAACAGAATATCGCAACTCTCCGCTTTCAGTTTGTATGCATCGAACGGACCATCAAATGGTGGAAGATTGCGAATTAGATCTGGATAAAGCATGGGTATTTATCGGTCCTTACAAAACACATGACGCCTTGAACAGCGGCCGGCCAAAGGCCGGTCCGGCATTTGCGCAGCAAGTGCGAACTGATTGCGCTGGTTTCAGCGCATTACCGCCACGATAGGTTTGGCCTGCGATCATTAGCCACACAATCTCTCAAATATAAATTGATAAGACTCTGATAAGGAATTCCTGTTTCGTCAGAAACGTCCTTGAAGTAGCTAATTATGTCATCGCTCATCCGAATAGTTACCTGGCGTTTTAGCTTAGAAGCATACGGATTCTTTCGCGACTTCATCTTTGAAAAATCATATTCTTTCTTCATAGCAATGGACCTTGATAATGCTTGCGCTCCTTAGAAGTAGCTTTCCTGGCTGAAATAATGCGTAGAATATTTCCTTCGGATCGTTCGCCAGCCGAAGGCTGGTCCGACTGCTTCGACTGGTTACGTGGCAGAAACACTGAGCTTTACGCCAAGGCTCTGTAGAACTTTAAAAATTGTCTCGTAACGAGGCTTAGCTCCGGGTGTTAATGCTTTATATAGGCTTTCCCGACCCAAGCCTGCTTCATTGGCGATAACAGTCATACCTCTCGCTTTGGCAACATGACCAATCGCAGCCAGAAACACCTCTGGGCTTTCTTCTTCCAGTGCTGCCGTAAGATACTCGGCAACCACTTCATCATTGTCGAGAAAGGCACTGGCATCAAAATCTGTTATTTGAACCATAAGATTTAATCTCCTTCCAACTCCGCGAGCAGACGCTGCGCCCTCTCAATATCGCGGGATTGGCTTGATTTTCTACCCCCGCACAAAAGCAGAAGAACTATCTTGCGCCGTTGTACGAAATACACCCGATAACCGGGCCGGCGTGGATCCGCAATTCTTTGACACCACCACCGACCGATTTACAGTCACCGAGGTTCCCAAGACGACAAGACTCCAGACGCGCCAAGATCCGGGCTTTACCTTTGGTATCCCGCAGGCCGGCCAGCCATTTCGAGAAGATGGAGGTTTGCCGTAATTGGTACACGGTAATAGTGTATCCATACGGATACACTTGGTCAAGCTACGATGTTTCACCTGACACGTAACGCCTCGGTAGGCGGCCGCAAAAGCGCGTAGCGGTTTTGCGGTCCGTTGCCTTTACTGGTTAGAAGGCCGGGTTGGAGCTGCTGAACTCGATTTTCGAATACGTCTGATTTCACGAAGTGCTTGTTCCTCAGACTTCTGTGCATGGTAAAGATCCCATCGAGTTTGAATATTCATCCAAAATGCCGGTGTCATACCAAAATACTTGCCGAGCCGGAGAGCAGTGCTAGGTGTAATACCCCGCCGCCGATTAACCAACTCATTAACTCGCTGGTAAGGCACATGGATTCCCTCCGCCAAATCCCGTTGCGATAGATCCATGGGCTTCAGAAATTCTTCCAAAAGCATTTCACCTGGGTGATGCGGTTCCCTATGTGTAGGCACTCTAACCACTAAAATTTCCTCTCAATCATGATAATCAACGATTTCAACGTCAGTTGGGCCAGCATCTTCCCAAGAAAAACAGATACGGTACTGTTGATTTATTCGAATGCTGAAATACCCTTTCAAATCTCCTTTAAGGGACTCTAGCCTGTTACCCGGAGGAACTCGGAGATCATCCAGGTTCCCTACGGAGTCCAATTGATCGAGTTTTCGTGTCGCTACGCGCCATAGACTTCTAGGACAAGCGCGTCGCGCATCTCGCGAATTCTTACCGTTGAATATATCTTCTGTACCAGAATCCGCGAATTCTCGAATCATATTAGCATGATAGCACGGAAGTCATGCTATTACTAAAGAGTAAGGCCTTCTAACGCCCGCGACAGGCGCCGCTGATAATTGCCCGAGAAATGCTCAGCTGTTTCCCGGTCGCTTGATCGCGCTGGTTAGGCGGCAGCTGATAGGTTGCCACTCTATTTCCTCCTGGTTGCCTTACATTGATGCGCCATCGAACCTTCTAATTGAAAGAGATGCTATCTCCTCCGGCTCCATGATCCGCGCATTGATTGCAATCCTACTATCGAGATTCTTTTCGACATCTTCATAATGCGTTACGCAGCCACAAGTATTGCAGTGGTAAAACTCGATGCTTTTATCGCCCCAAATATAGGCTGATATCGCATCGGGTGAACAGATGACATCAACTTGTTGCCGTGTGTAATAGGCCCAAAGCACCCCAAGCCTGCGGCAAATTGAGCAATTGCACTCTGTCAACGATTTCGGTTTTTCGGCAAACTCAATGCTGACGGCGCCACAATGACATGAAGCAGTTCCCATCCTTGATCGCCCTCGTTCCAGCCGCCTAACAGCTTATTCGTTGGCGCCGGGTTTTAACCTCAGCGCAGATGATTTTTTTTGGTGGTTTCACGGTGCACCAAAACTTCAATGAAATCTCCTTGTTAGCGGCCTCTAAGGTCTGATTGTGTTCTTCGCTACCCAGGAAATCAAAACCCGCGGCATTTAACCTCTGTTCAGAACGCCGCGGGTACTAATGCTCAACCCAATTGTCGGGTATCGGGGCGAAAACCGTTATGAATAGTTTACGAAAATCATTTCTGCCGGAAATTTCAGGGGAAAAGTCTTAACAGGCCATGGCCGTTGGGAAAGATGTTGGCCAATTTCGCTCATGGTTCGGTGGCACTGTGAGTTGGGTGGAATCGGGCACTCGATAAGAGAGATTTGGCTTGGCGTCACGTCGAGGAGGGTTCGATGAGGTGGAGAGAAGGTCCCAAAAGGACAAATGCCACCATGTCGGTTGTAAGCATCCGCGAATCGGCGTGCCTTGCCGGAGTTGCAACCCGTTGCATCGTCAGTTGTTAAATGCCAGCATTCATTGCTCGACCTTTTTCAAGCGCTAATCCAGTGAGGCAAATTATGAATAAGAAAATGTTCTTCATCGCGCTGATCGCTTTTGCTGCGGTCAATGGTGCCGCCGCTGAAACCGGTGTTGCAGAGCACCAGGTGGTATTGGCTGCCACTGCCGATGCGCACAAAAACGACAAGCCGATACCGACACCAATGGCGACCACGGCACCCGCCCGTGAAGTCGTGGGAGAAACCGTTCGCTATGGGCAGATGGACGGTAAGGACCTTACCGGTTATCTGGCGAAACCCGTCGATGCAACCGCAGCTACGCCGGCCCTTCTCGTGGTGCATGAATGGTGGGGGCTGAATGACAATATGCGGCAAACGGCAAATCGGCTGGCTGGCGAGGGTTATATCGCATTGGTCGTGGACCTTTATGGCGGCGAAACGGCTTCGATTCCAAAGGAGGCTATTAAATTGATGACGGCCTTAATGGCCGATACCGGCAAGGGGGATGAGAACGTCAAACAAGCTTATCATTACCTCGAAGAAACGGTCGGGGCTCCCCGGATTGGTTCAATCGGCTGGTGTATGGGCGGGCGATGGTCTTTGCGAACGGCCGTGCTGTTTCCGGACGATATCGACGCAACGGTTATATATTACGGCAATACCACAGACGATGAAGCGGAGTTAGCGCCACTGCAAATGCCGGTATTAGGGAATTTCGCTGCGGATGATCCGGTGGTCAAAGTAGAGTCCGTTAAGGCGTTTACCGCGATGATGGAAAACCTCGGTAAAGATATCGATGTAAAGATCTATGAAGGTGCTCAGCATGGTTTTTCGAATCCATCCGGCATGGCATATAACGCGGAAGCGGCCGAAGATGCTTGGCGGCGTACGATAGGATTCCTGAACGAACACCTGTCCGGCGATGCCGGCGGTTAATGCTTTAATCAGAGGCTCCTTAATCAGGACCTGCCGGTTTTCTGTCCGGTCCAAAAAACAGGGGGCTGACATCAGCGGGCAGAACTGCCTCGCTGATGCGCCCCCATCATAAGCAGGATCAAAAGGGGGAGGATCCTGCATTGCGGTGGCGCTAGCGCCACCATCGTCGGTTGTACCACCCAGGGGAGGATTGCGGTACGTTCCGAACTCTTCTCGTTCAACCGGTTTTGCGGTCGCCGGTCGACGCCAGCCGAATCCAGTCGCTCCGGTTATTGAGCTTCATGCTGAGATCGGCGCCAACGCGGACCTGCGTCTTCCAGACCGCGCGTCTTGCTGTTACCTGCATTTGATCCCTCAAATCGACGGAAGTTTCACATTCCGCCGGTCTTTCGGCGGTAATCACCATCTCCGGGATGCCTTGAGCCTGCCCGACCGCTGCGAAGCCGACAATCAGTGCCGGCATGAGCAATCCGATGGGCAGCCGGAAGATACGCCTGATGCGATCTTTGAATGTATGTTTCATCGTCTGCCTCTCATATCCTGTGTTAAAAGCTAAGTCTGTCTATCTCTGAGTCCGTTGGTATTCAGGACTCGCTTCTTATATTGCAGGAACCGTGCCAACTGGCTGTTTTCTTTTAAATCAATAACTTATCTTGATCTGATAAACACGGGATCCCGAGATTACCGGAAAACCGAAAACCAATATCACGGAAAACCGTGTATCATTGCATTATGTCCACGGAAAACCGCTACACATGGCTATTTCGGCATTTACCGGTCCTCGCGACGATGATGGATGCCGAGGGCCGTTTCACCGACGTCAGCGACGCCTGGTCGAGTCGCCTCGGATTCAGCCGTGAGGAGATTTGCGGCCGGACGCCCGAGGAGATTGCGACCCCGTCAAGCGCGCAGCAAATTCGCGAAGAGCATTTACCGCAATTCAAACGCACCGGACGCCTGGATCATGTCGCGGTCGACTTTATTACGAGGAATGGCGAAGAAGTGTCCATGCTGGCGACGACAATTGCCGAGCATGACGAATCTGGCCGCTTCATGCATTCGCTATCGATATTCACCGAACTGTCGGATCGTGACAGCCTGGAGCGTCGTTACCGGGACCTGTATCAATCTACGCCAGCAATGCTGCATACGATTGACTCGGAAGGACGAATCATCACCGTCAGTGATCACTGGTTGGAAAAGCTCGGCTATCCGCGAGAGCAGGTGATTGGCCGCAGTATCCTGGATTTCATGAGCGAGGAATCGCGCGAGTCGCTGTTGGATGGCAAAGTCAAAGACATCATTGCTGCTGGAAGCCGGCGTAACGTGCCACGGCAGATGGTGACGAAGAAAGGGGCCGTGCTCGATGTCATCATGTCGGCGCGTGCCGAGAAAGACAGTCTGACCGGTCTGCTCACGCTGCTGGTCGCCAGCAAAGATGTAACTGAACGCAATCGTGCGGAAGCGAAGCTGCGCGAAGCATACGGGGAAATTGCACATCTGAAAGATGAGCTGGAACGCGAGCGTGATTACCTTCGTGAAGAGGTTAGTGTGTCGATGAATTTTGGTCGTATTGTCGGTCAGAGTCCGCCACTGCTTAGTATGATGGCTCGCATCGAGGCTGTGGCGGATACTCCGGCCAGCGTCTTGATTGTTGGAGAGACAGGTACCGGCAAGGAACTGGTAGCGCATGCGATCCACGCCCGCAGCGGTCGTGCCGACGGGCCATTAGTCAAGGTTAATTGCGCCTCGATTCCGGATGAACTATTCGAGAGCGAATTCTTCGGACATGTACGCGGCGCCTTCACGGGCGCGCATCAAGACCGGGTTGGCCGCTTCCAGCTCGCTGACGGGGGCACCCTGTTTCTCGATGAAGTGGGCGAGATTCCGCTGGCTTTGCAAGGTAAATTATTGCGGGTGCTGCAGGAAAAAGAGTTTGAACGAGTCGGGGAAGACCGTTCGCGAACCGTCGATGTGCGGGTTATTGCAGCAACCAACAAGGACCTTGAAAAAGCCGTCGAGGCCGGCGAGTTCAGAGAGGATTTGTATTATCGCCTCGGGGTTTTTCCGGTAGAGGTGCCGCCATTACGCAAACGCGGTGACGATGTCGTCATGCTGGCTTTGCACATACTGGAGCAGGTGTGCCGCGACTTTGGACGGGAGTGCCCAAATCTAACTCAAAAACAGGTTGACGCCTTACGGCGTTATTCGTGGCCGGGTAATATCAGGGAATTAAAAAATGTCATTGAGCGCGCCGTGATTCTATCGCAAGGGAAACACCTGCGACTTGATTTGTCTTTGACGGAAGCGGGCCTGCAGCCGCCTGCACCGGACGACCATCCTTCTGATATTTCTTCGGAGCAAACGTATTTGACGGATGAGCAGATGAAGAGCCGTGTTCGCGCGAACCTGGTCGCAGCGCTTGATGCTGCCAATTGGCGGATATCCGGCGACGGCGGCGCGGCCGAAATGTTGGGGATCAAGCCGAGTACGCTGACGGATCGGATGCGCTCGATGAAAATAAGAAAGGCGGCCAATATTTGACCGGACGGGTGCGCTTAGAAGCGTTTGAATATGAAGGCCATTTCGATTCCGAAATCAGGCGCCGACTCAGCTCTTAAATCTTCGAAAAATCCGAACCGCATAGCGTATTTGTCAGAGACGTGCCACATTGCCCCGATGCCGAGTTGCAACGATGGTTCGCCGAGCATCGTGATATTGGCCTGATAGAGAGCGGTGTGCCCGGCAAGTTGTAGCAGCAGATCGAGATTCGCCAGGAGGCGCCAGGCGACGGCTGAGTTGTAGTAATAGATTTGTCCGCTGGAGTCGAGGCCCGCGATATCCACGTCTCCGGGCCAGACCAGGCCCATATCCAGCCACCAGGCCAATCTGGAGCCGCCGGGGGAACGAACACCGACACCTGCCGCCACGTCGACATTGCCGCTGCCGGTCAGTTTTTCAACATCGCCGGTCGGGACTTTCAGATTGACTGCCAATTTCCAGGGTATCCGGTTTAGATATGATGACGACCCGGATTTGCCGAGGGCACCAAGATCCAGGCCCATGGCAATCTGAATGTCACCAAGGCCGGATTTTCTTTCGTTTAATTGGAACACCTGAACGCCGTTTTTCTCATAGACATACATAAGGTCATTGTCTGGCGTCTGCGGCCTGATGCCTTCCGGCAGGCCAAGCAGGTCGTGCCAGCTGTCTATGACACCGTCGAGATACCCACCACTGTGTTGTAGCCATGGAATTTCAATGCCAAGCTGAACTCTCGAGGAGAAGCGTTTCTGCATACGTATGGTCAGGGTTTGTGTCTCCCCATCCAACATCAGGGACTCATCACCAGCGCCTTCGAGCATTGAGTGATTGGATGTGTTCCAGGACAGTTCGGCGCTGTGGTCGGTACCGTCAGGCCAGTGATTTGGAATTCCGATGAGCGCCGAGAACGGCGAGTGGTTACGCATGCCAAATCCGCTGGCTTCAAAGGCCTGGGCATAAACCGGTTCCGCCAGCAGCCCGATCAACACACTGCTCATGATGACCGAGGCAATCCTGTATATTTGACGGCGTTCTGGACCCGCACTCGCCAAATTAGGCAAAATCCGCAATCGGGCTTTACCGTAGCTATGCTTGACTGGTTTTCTCAATAACTGTGGACCCACGGCTGATAATGTATTTGTACAGGTTCCTGTTTGCGCTGCTGATACTTCTTCCGTTTTCTTCGGGCGTGTCCGCGCCAGACGACGATGAACAACTAACAATGCTACCTCAATCGGTGGCAAGAATTCTGGCAGCGCACAACATACCAGTTGATAGTCTCAGTATATTTGTCCAGGAGATTGGGCAGGAGACGCCGTTGCTGGCCGTAAATTCGGATGTGCCCCGTAATCCCGCATCAACCATAAAGTTGCTGACGACTTATATGGCCCTCGAGGATCTGGGCCCCGACTATCGCTGGAAAACCGAAGCTTACCTCGGTGGCAAGTTGAGCGATGGGGTGCTGGATGGAGATCTCTATCTGAAAGGATACGGTGACCCTTACATGGTCCTGGAGCGCTTCTGGTTGTTTCTGCGGCAAATGCGGCAGCGGGGGTTACTGAATATTGCCGGTGATCTGGCGATAGACAATAGTTATTTTGATGTACCGAAAACGGACCCTGGCGCCTTCGACGGCCAAACCTTCCGTACGTACAACGTGGTACCCGATGCGTTTCTGGTGAATTTTCAGGCGATCAGCTTCATTTTCCGACCTGACCCGACGGCTAATCGGGTCGATGTCATTGTTGAACCAAAGCCGACGAATCTGGAAATCCATAATCGAATCCAGTTGGCCGATAAGTCTTGCGGGGGATTTCAGCGCGGTATTACGGTCCGTATCGCTGCCGTGCCCGAACAGAATCAAGTCACTTTTACCGGGCGTTTTGCTCGTGGTTGCAGCGAGTATTATCTGTCGCGCTCGGTCTTGCAGGCACCGAGTTACGCATACGGGGTCTTCAATAGCCTTTGGCAGGAGATGGGGGCTGATCTTCAAGGGGGCGTGCGTCTTGAGCAGGTGCCCGAAGGCTTGGATCCATTTCTGACTGTAGACTCGCCGCCGCTGTCAGAGGTGGTTCGGTCGGTTAACAAATGGAGCAATAATGTTATGGCTCGGCACATATTCCTGACCCTGGGTGCTGAGCGCTTCGGGCCACCTGCAACGGTAGACAAAGGCCGGGAGGCCGCATATATGTATCTGGCCGAGGATGGGCTGGATTTTCCGGAGTTGCGGCTGGACAATGGCTCCGGATTATCCCGAAAAACACAAATATCGGCACGCAGCCTGGGGCGTGTCTTACTTGCCGCGGATGCCAGTCTTTATCGTGCAGAGTTCGTATCGTCATTGCCGCTGTCCGGCCTGGATGGCACGTTGCGAAGACGATTCCGTAACGAGGGTTTGACGGGGCGCATGCACCTTAAAACAGGACGCCTGACCGACGTATTTGCCATGGCGGGCTATCTTCGCAGTAAGTCAGATAGTCCATTTGTGGTGGTTGCCATACAAAATTATGATGATGCTCACCGCGGGCCAGGCGAGGAAATACAAAGCGCATTATTGAGATGGGTCTATCAACAGTGATTAACAAAATATTAAGAAATTCAGGATTAGTGATTCTATTGTTCGCTTGCGCCAGGATTGCCGTAGCCGAGACAGCTTACGTAACTGATATGCTGAGATTGGGTGTGCACGCCGCTGCGGATACCAGTGACCGGGCATTCGTCAATCTGGAAAGTGGTGATCGTCTCGAAATACTCGAGCAAAATCAGTTTTATGCCAGGGTCAACATTCCGGACGGGCGGCAAGGCTGGGTTCGTAAAACATTTCTGGTTGACGAGGAACCGGCACGATTTCGTATTCAGAAAGTAGAACAGGAGCGAGACGGTTTTTTGGCTGAGCTGACGGCCCTGAAAAACAAGATGGCGAAACGTGAGGAGATCGTCAGTAATCTGGAAACACAGCTGGCATCGAATGTTGACAGGCAGGAAGCCGAGCGCGACGAGTTGCTCGATTTACGGAAAAGCAATAGTGAGCTAACTGAGGATCTGGAGGCTTATCGCTTCAGCGTACCCGGTATATGGTTTCTGGTTACTGCTATTGGAACGCTTGCCATTGGTTTTTTTGGCGGCCAAAGGTGGTTGAATCGTTTGAGCAGGCTACGACACGGCGGTTTCGTGGTTCGCTAGACGTCTTTAGCTTTTTCAATGCAAAGCGGGGCGTAGCACCAGGTTTTCGACGATCGTTGCCTCAAGTTTCATCAATTCTTCGAGTCGCGCAAAGACGATATCTTCATCGCATTCCTTCAGAAGCAGATGCACGAATTGATGGCCGTGCTTGGTTTCGGATTTCCACAATCGCTCGTAGAACGATTTTAATGGACCTTTTTCCAAAGCTTTGGCAAGAATTGCAAAACGCTCCGCACCTCGGCATTCGACTATTGAAGAAATGAGCATGCGATCTATAAATCGCTCGTCACGACCATGGCGCGCCAGCTCAAGCAGATGGTTTACATACGGGTCCGGCTCATCTTTGGCGAGCGACAGTCCGCGCTCTACCAGGATGTCGTATACCTCGCGAAAATGTTGCAATTCTTCCTGCGCCAGATCGATCATGCCGGCCACGATATGGTGGCGATCTGCGTATTTGACGACCAAACTCATGGCCAGTGCGGATGCCTTGCGCTCGCAGTTGGCATGGTCGAGTAAAAAAGCGTCGAAATCAGCCAGCACAGCTTCGACCCAGCCGGAGGGTGTAGCCAGCAACAGATCTACAGATTTTCGAGTCAAGTTGAATTCCTGATGGTCGAGTTCAGTTCGAGGCTAGTGACCGAACAGCGGCGTGCGGCAATTCGGCAATATCTCGCACGCCGTCAATTGTACCCGTTTCAGGTTGCCACGGAACCGGCGGACGATCTCCGCTTATTGGTGGTTATTCCGTGCTTCGATGAACCGAATATAGGTCGGACAATTCGCTCGCTGGCACAGTGCCAAGCCCCGGGTCATGACGTCGAAATTCTGGTTGTGGTCAATGGTCCCGAGGACATGAATGAGAAGGCGCGAGCAAACAATACCAGCGCCTTGCACGAGATAGCGACCTGGGAAATCGATTCCGCGGGAAGCTTGCCTGCCTGGTTGCGGGTCTTCGGATTGCAGCACGATCAATTGGCAGTTGACCAGGCCGG